>OBCV01000462.1_pt1 | contig 8436 bp, 9 predicted proteins | sample 1496081 | NCBI WGS metagenome assembly OBCV01 (sample SAMN01760943, study PRJEB22395) | human gut metagenome | reverse complement strand
TGATATACTCCGTAGCTCAGGATCGGCATCTTTACACCATTGCTTAATGATACATATTCCATATATTTTTCCTCCTCGTCTGTTTTATCAAGAACCTTTTCTTTCCTTACAAGCAGATTATAATTCCTCTGTCTCATTAACAGAAGTCTCTCTTGGTTATTCTGTCTAAACCTCAGGGTTTCACCCTGGATCCACCGAATACTTCCGACATCTCCATGGATCCTAATGCTTCATCCAGTGCTGTTACCTCTTCTTTTGTCAGGTGAATTTCTGCGGCACCTGCGTTTTCCTTCAAACGATCATATTTTCTTGTTCCCGGAATCGGTACTATATACGGTTTCTTACACAGCATCCACGCCATTGAAATCTGCGCCGGAGTTGCATTCTTCTCATGTGCTGTACGATATAATAATTCCAGCAAATCATGATTTTTATCGATACCATCGCTGGAAAACTGCGGCATCACGCTCCGATAATCATTTACACCATCGAATGCATAATCCTTACCATACTTTGCTGTCAGAAATCCGTTGGCCAGCGGGGAAAATGCCACATATCCAATCTGTAACTCCTCCAGTACAGGAAATAAAGTTTCATACCATCTGGCCATCATGGAGTAACGGTTCTGTACCGCCGTCACCGGACAGACCGCATGTGCACGACGTATCTGTTCTTCTGTTGCTTCCGACAGTCCCCAGTGTGTGATTTTCCCCTCCTGTATCAGTTCCGACATTACGCCCGCCACTTCCTCAATGGGTACTTTAGGGTCATTCCGGTGCTGATAGTAGAGATCAATATGATCTGTCTGTAATCTTTGCAGAGATGCTTCCACCGAAGTGCGGATCGTATACGGTCTGGAATCCGGCACCAGTGGCTTATTGACCTCCGGACTGGACTGATCAAAATGAATACCGAATTTTGTAGCCAGTACTATTTTTCCCCGGTAGGGTTTTAGTGCAGCCCCCACCAGTTCTTCATTGTCATGCGGATTTTCCGGCGTACCATATACCTCTGCGGTGTCGAAAAAGGTATATCCCATATCGACGGCCTCTGCGAGTAATTCCGTCATCTCTTTTTTATCCGCCGGTGCTCCGTAAGCATGGCTCATTCCCATACATCCTAAGCCCACTGCGGACACTTTCAGATCTTTTCCTAATGTTCTGATTTGCATGTTCTCATCCCTTTTATCTTTACTCAGTTCAGATCTTTCTTTACGTCAGCCACCCACTTTGTAATTACACGCTCCGGTGTTTCCAGACGATCTCCGCCTGTAGAATCGAACTGAATTTTCATCTCATGTGCGAATTTTGCACCCTTACACTCTGCTTCCATATCTTTTATGACATGTCCCGGCCAGCCACCGTTTGTCATAAATGGAATCACTGTCTTCCCGGTAAAATCCTGCTGGTGGAGAAATGTAAGTACTGCAGGTGCCATCGTATACCACCAGGTCGGCGTTCCAATGGCGATCACGTCATAGTCCGCTATACTTACGGATAACGGTTTGATCTGCGGCATGAAGCCCGCTTCTACTTCTCTCTGCCCCTGCTCAACTACTTCCTCATGACTACCGGAGTATGGCTGTGCCGTATCAATTCTTGCGATATCGGCGTTTGTTGCAGCGGCCAGCTGCTCTGCGATCCGTTTTGTGTTTCCATTGGACCAGGAATAATAGACAACCAACATTTTTTTCATAATTTTTGCTCCGATTTATTTATAGGATTCCTGATAAATTGCAACACAGTCTGCATCACTCAGTTTATACATATCATTTTCAAAATTAATTCCAAGTGTCTCTCTTGCATTCTGAGCCATTTTAGGGAATTCTTCCGATGTAATGCCGTAATCTGACATTTTCAGATCAGATACGCCACAATGAAGTCGCAACCATTTTCTTTTGCAAAACGTCCGCCTTCTTCCACCACGGGTTTCGTCGGATTAGAACCAACTTTATCAAAAATGATATACTCTGCTTTACTCTGCTTTAATTCGTTTTCCAGTCTGTCCAGATATCCGTTAGCCCGGGTAGATTTACCATTAGAGATAACAATCAGTGCCTTTTTCCCATGTACTGCACCCATGGGAGAATTAATCTGTGTGTGCAGTTCGTTCAGCTTTCCTGCTCCGAACAAAGCATTTGTAGGTACTGAAAAATTAAAACTCATTTTCCTTTCCTCCTGTCACATATCATTTAATATCCAAAATTTTTAACAATTTCCTCTACTTCAACTGTGCACCGTCTTTGAATGCCGTTCCGACCTTTTCACCCAGTCTGTAATATCCATAGTGAGCTGCATCATAAGTGATCGGCACAAATTTATTCAGATCAATGTCTCCGTCTTCGCCAAGGATTTTCTCATCGATGCTGACATTCTTGATCTCACCCAGATATTTACTGCCATCGATGACCTGTGTGAGTACGCATTCCAGTGTAAGGGGCAGTTCATTGATCACAGGTGCATTCACAAATTTACTTTTTGTTGTGGTAAATCCGGCCTTCTCCATCTTGTCCGGCTCTTTGTTGCCGGAAACGATTCCCACATAATCGCAGGGGACCAGATGCTCCAGGTCTGCCACACTGACAGTAAAAGCCCTTGTCTCCAGAAGATTTTCCGTTGTTTTATGATTGCTTAAGTCTATAATGATCTCATTTCTTCCGACGATGCCGCCCCATGCGGCATTCATGGCATTGGCCTTCCCGTTCTCGTCATAGGTTCCGATAATCATGACCGGCTGCGGAAATAAATACGGTTTTGCTCCTAAATCTTTTCTCATTTTATATTGCCTCCTATTGCTTTTTTAGTTATTATTACTCATTACAATATGATTATAAATGCTTTGTCTCTCCGACAGAAGTCTCCTTTTGTTTACGGAGTTTTAACCATAAGGTTATAAAAAAACTGACAAAGAACATTGTCTCTGTCAGTTTTCATAACATTCATTCTGTTTTCATTACAGGTTTCCAGTATTTTCTGCAGGTAATGATATGCAGACGATATGGATACACAATGTCTTTGACTGCCATAGATATCGCAGACGGCGAAATATATAAATGTTCCGCCGCCCTGCTGATATTATTGAATTTACATACTTCACAAAAATAGCTTAACTGCTGTAACTTCATTGCCCCACCTCATAACAAACAGACTCCTAGTTTACATTCTCCTGAATCCAGTTCTCAATATGATCCGCAATGACATCGTTATTCAGATCCTGGAACATAAAATGATCGTTTCCGGTGATTCCTTCCTTGGGAAGATCCACAACGGTGCAGTTACCGCCCTGTGCATTATAGGCCTCTGCAAAGTCATAACATGCCTGGCGCATCATCTGCCACATACCGGTTGCCTGGATCGTCTCGTCCCCGTTGTCAATATAATCGCCAAAATACATCGTAACGGGAATGTTTTTCTCTGCTACCGCCTTAAAGTCATCAGCGTCTGCGGAGGGTGCTCCACCGGGCTCAATCGCGATAATAGCGGCAATGTGATCCGTGTAGTTGGCTGCTGTCCAGCCGGGACCGCCGCCCTGGGAATGTGTTACCAGAATAGAATCCTTTCCCGTTCTTTCATATACCTCGTCAATGGTTGCAGCTACTGCCTCCGCCACTGTCTCATTGTCAAAATCCGCTCCCATATCAGAGGTCATGCCAGTATCCGGCGTCATCTGGCGGAAGAACTGATCTACAGATTTCTCATCATTCGGGAACTGCGAACCTTCGTTTACAACGGATTGTCCGTTCTCCCAACGGCCAATTCGAAACTGTGTATACCATCTCTGGTCCAGAGTCTTCGTGCTAATCTCTCCGCTTACGGAAGTTGCACCGGCTTCTCCTCTGCGGGGTTCATCGATCAGAAATACACCGTGTCCTTTTCTTAAGAACATCTCAGACCAGCCTTCTCTTCCGTCCGGAGTCGTCATCCATCCCATTCTGGACTGTCCGTATCCATGTAAAAATACCATGGGAAGTCCCGTCTCCTCCGCCGGAATCTGATAGAACACATTGGCATGATCCACATGGGCGGTCTGACCTGCACCGGTCTCTTCCCACTGATTCCCGGGATCAAAAGTTCCGTCGCTTGTTACCGTGATTCCGCCTGCGGAAAACAGTCCCTGCTCTGCGATAACCAATACACCGGTATCCCCGGTCGGTTCACTCTCTGTTTCGCTTTCTGTTGTCTGTGCTTCTTCCGTTGCTTCTGCAGTTTCGCTCCGGGAAGCTGCTGCATTTGCCTGTGTGCTATTACCGCAGCCTGTCAACAGTGCCATTGTCACTGTTCCTGCCATTAGGAAACACATTAATTTTTTCTTTTTCATTTCTTACTCCTCTTTGCTGTATTTTTTCTTACAGTCTGATTATAAATAGCCTGTGCCTCCGGCAGAAGTCTCGCTTTGTTATGCAGTTTAAACCTACAGGTTTAACCTTTAGAAAGCTTCCTCTATCTGCCAGGACTGGTGAATGCTGATGTACCCGGCTGCCCCAAAGGCAAAGAGCAGGGCCAGTGCGATCAGTACATCCACCAACGTGAGTTTAAACGATAATTTTATTTTCTTCATTCCGTCTGTCCCTTCTGATGGTCAAACAGCCAGCCCATGATTTCCTCATCTCTCACGAACAGATAGCCTCCTGCCCCGTGCTGGTTGGTGATACCCTGGCTGGTAAAATAAGGAGTCGGCTTGATATCCAGCACTAACAGTTCATCGATCTCACTGTCACTCAGTCCCTGTTTTTCATAAAGATCATGAATGGCATCGTAGGCATTGTCTGACGGCAGGCATCCGTAGTATTCGTCTTTTTCTCCCACCACAAGGTATACCGGAGTACGAGCCTCTACGACAGCATCATATCCGCCGTCCCACTGAGAGCTGCACTGTAAATAGGCAGTGTACAGATCTGGCCGCATGCCCATGACCAAAGACAGGGTCTCACCGCCACCGGAGTATCCTTCCGCATACACTCTGGTGGTATCAATGTTATAGACATCCAGGAAATATTCCGTCAGGGCAATGGTCTGTCTGGCAGACCGTTCTCCCCAGTCTTCCAGCTGTGGTGCCACGATGATCATTTTCGGATTATATTCCTGTGCCACGAATCCGAACTCCTCGGTCCGAATATTCTCTCCTACGCCCTGAAAGTACAGTCCCTGATACCCCGGCAGTGTGAAAAACAGAGCATAAGGTTCACTCCCGTCATAGTTCTCCGGTACATAGAGGTTATAATGAATATCTCCTTCCGTATCCGAATGCAGGACATTGTCCAATACGAATCCCCGGTACTCTTCGGTTCCCGTTGTCACATTATAATCCGTTCCGGCCACCGCCGTATCTGCCTGCGTATCATCCGCCTGCTCCTGTGTGTCCCGGTTCCAGAAAAAACGTAAACCATTGTATGTATATTCATCACTGGCGATGGAATCATGCCGGTATCCCTCTCTCTCCAGGAAGGACATATTTCCCTCCGCTTCACTGTGGGCCAGCCGGAACATTCCATCAGAGTCACTGCTCATGGCATCGATCTGTGCCTTGAATGCACTGTATGCAAAATCATCCGTACCGGATGCCGCGAAGATAAAGAAATCATCCGCCGTATATCCTTGCTGTCTTACCAGATCCGCCATATACTGTCCACTCAGGGAATAGCTTCCGCTCATGGGCATAAAATAGCGGAAATAATCCAGACAGTACCGGAAAGTGTTCCAGGTGTTCACTGATCCCATGGAAAATCCGCCGAATCCCCTGTGATCTCTGGATGCGGCGAGTCCCTCCGGAGTCGTATCTTCCGCATATGTACTGTATTTTCCTTCGACTGCAGGAATCAGGTCATTCACAAGTTCATTGTGAAATCTGTCTGTCAGTTCGATGGCCAGACTGTAATCCCCGCTGTCCTCTTCACTGGTATTGTTATAGGTGGGCAATACAATGATCAAAGGCTGTATTTTACCGTCTTCTATCGCATGATCCATGACGTATTTCAAGGGATGCGGATCTGTATCCGTTCCCATCAGCGTTGTCTCGTTACTCCAGCCTCCATGGCTTAAGTAAAACACATTGTACTTCTCCTCTTCGGAATATCCGTAGGGAAGGTACACCCATGCCTCCTTGGTCAGTTCCTGTGAATGTTCCTCATAGGTAAAAGATTCCCATGTCGTATAGGTCAGTTTTTCCAGTGTTCCCGGATGTTCCGCAGGCTGTTTATATTCTTCCGGAATATATTCCAGTTCTTCCGGCACAATGCCACTGAGATACTCTTTCTTATCATCTGATTGTGTTGTCTCTATCTCCTTGGTTTCTTCCTTTACAGTCGTAGTTTCAGCCAACATATCCTTTTCCTCATTCTGGATTACGCCACAGGATGCCAGTGCCATAATTGTTCCTAAAAAAATCAGTAACAGCTCTATTCTTTTATCCATCTTTCTTCCTCATTTAAAAAGCAAAGAGGGACTGTCGTTCACAGCCCCTCCCGTTTATATAATTATTTTTCTGTGTTACTTACTGCTATTCTGCTGCCAGAAGTCCATGGCACGGTTAATCCAACCGTCCGCAACCGTCCCTTCCCCCAGTCCAAATCCATGGGAAAGTCCGGTGAACACCTCTATTTCTGCGTTGGTTCCGTTTCTTCGGAGCCGTGAAATATATTGCTCCATACTCTCGTATGACGCGATATAATCACTGGTTCCCACGCAGGCATAGGTTGGCGGTTCCTGCCCCGTCACCGAGGACAGCCCCGTATATTGCATGATGACCGCTGCCGGTGCCGGATACTCCTCTTCTCCGAAATAAGCAGTTCCGTAGGACCCAAGCCATGCTGCCATCCGTGCTCCGGCAGAGCCTCCCCAGAGGGAATAATCTGTCATGTCGATCTGTAATTCCTGCGCATGTTCGTGCAGATAAGCAATCGCTCTCGCCAGATCCTCACATGCTGTATCCGCTCCCGGCCGGTAGATCAGCGCAAAGGCATTGTAACCGTTTTTTGCCAGTTCCAACGCCTGGGGAAAGCTGTCGTGCATCGCCGCCACATACATAAATCCTCCGCCGGCATTTACAATGGCTGTCTTCACCCCGGGATCTCCCCGGAAGAAAAACAGGCCGGTATCTTCTTTCGCCGGATCGGCTTCCTTCTCCTCTTCACTGTAAATATCGTAAAAGATCTGTTCCCCGTCTGTCACCCGGTCTTTCATGTAGTTAACAATCTCTACCGTCTTCTTGGGATTCACTTCACTGTACCAGGGAAGAATGTCTTCCACATCCTTAAGCTCCAGGTCCTCGCTGATGGCAATATCCACAGGAAAGATCAAATGCCCGTAATCCCCAAATGCGGGATCTCTCATTACTTCCGTCACTTTGCTGTTTTCGATATAGTAATTTTCCGGTATTGCTGTCTGCTGTAGTGTTGCCTCCGCTCCCTGTACTGCCGTTTCTGACCGTTCTTTTTCCACTCTGCCGCAGGCCGTCAATATACAGACACATAATCCCATTAATATCCCTGTGAGGATTTGTGATCCTGCATTCATGTTCTTTCCTCTTCATTTCTCTTTTTTATCTCTATTATTTCCGATTTCCACCGCAATCGTAATTACGATATACATCAGAGAACAATAGGACAATGTAATACCCACGCCGTCTCCTCCGGCTTATTTCTGAGTATCCACAGGCGGAACCATCTCCGCATAACGCTGCAGTAATTCCGGAGTGCTGGTATAGTATCTTTTGTTCCGCTCCAACGCAGCGATCTTTTCCATTTCTTTTTCTGTCAGTTTGAAGTCAAACAGCCGGAAATTGTCCCGGATATGTTCCAGATTCTTGGAACCGGGAATCACCACATTTCCTGACTGAATATGCCAGCGTAAAATGATCTGTGCCGGACTCTTGCGATACTTTTCCCCAAGCTTTTTCCACAGCGGCTCTTCCAAGAGTTCTTTGTCTCCGTGTCCCAGCGGATACCATGCCTGAATCACGCTCTGTTCCTCCTCCAGGAATTTCTTCAGTTCTTTCGCCTGATAATAGGGATGTACTTCTGTCTGCAATACCGCAGGGCGGATCTCGCAGATATTCAGGATTTCCTTCATCTGTTCTTCGTTAAAATTGGATAAGCCGATTGCCTTTACCTTGCCCTCTTTGTATGCTTTTTCCATGAGGCGATATCCGGCGATATAATTGCCTGCCGGCTGATGGATCAGCAACAGATCAATATAGTCTGTATCCAGTCTCTTCAGAGTCCTTTCTACAGCATCCTCCTGCTCATAGAAGGACGGCCAGATCTTCGTCTCCAGAAAGATATTTTCTCTGGGTACTTTCGACTGACGCATGGCCCTGCCAACTGCCTTTTCATTCACATAAGCATTGGCGGTATCGATCAGCTGGTATCCTTCTTTCAAAGCAGCATATACCGATTCCTGTGCCTCATCCGGGCTCAAGAGAAATATTCCCAGACCTGCC
>OBCV01000447.1_pt1 | contig 8575 bp, 9 predicted proteins | sample 1496081 | NCBI WGS metagenome assembly OBCV01 (sample SAMN01760943, study PRJEB22395) | human gut metagenome | reverse complement strand
TTTGGATGCCGGAATATAATAGGCTCTGGCTGGCATTGTGTTTTCGTGCAGTACGTTTAAGTTTTCATAATAACGTGGTACAATCATAAATAGCTCTCCTTCAATACATATACTTTTTTGTTTTTTGCTTTTCTAAAATAAACCTTAATACTTTACTTATATGCTTGCATTCCTTTGTTATGTTATATATAGCTTATCTTATTCTGCAAAATATGTCTATGAATTGGATTGGATAAAATATGCACTAAATGATACAATAATAAAAAGTGTGAAAAGAGGTGCTGCTCTATGTATATGAATACTGGTTATCTGAATCACTCCCACATGGATTTCAAAAACAAAAGTCGTCCACTGATTGTAGGAAGCTGTGGCACTTATCGCCTTTCCAGCTATCCAAAATTGCCAACCTACCGTCCAAAGGGACGCCTGGATTATCAGATCATCTATATCACTGCTGGTTGTGGGCATTTTCATTTTGACAATGTAGATAACGAAACGATTGTTCCCGCCGGTAATATTGTGCTGTACAGACCGAAGGAACTTCAGAAATATGAATATTATGGAGAAGATAAGACAGAAGTATACTGGATTCATTTTACAGGTAGCAATGTAAAAAATATCTTGCGTCAGTATGGATTTCCGGATAAAGAACGAGTTTTCCAAATCGGCACATCTATGGAATATGAACGGATTTTCAAGAGTATTATCATAGAGCTTCAACACTGTCAAAACGACTATGAGGAAATGCTTGTTCTTCTGCTTCGTCATCTGCTAATCAATTTCCACCGAGAACTGACACGGGAACATATTCTGAAAAGCGAATACCTGGATCAGGAAATGAACACTGCAGTGACCTATTTCAGCGAAAATTATAATCAGAGCATCAACATAGAGGATTACGCAGCCTCACGAGGAATGAGTGTCAGCTGGTTTATCCGGAATTTCAAAAAATACACCGGTTCCACACCAATGCAATTCATCGTAGGAACCCGGATCAACAATGCTCAGATGCTACTTGATGCAACAACCTATTCCATCAATGAAATCTCTAAAATCGTCGGATATGATAACCAGCTATATTTCAGTCGGCTTTTTCACAAGCTGAAAGGATATTCACCGAGAGAATACCGAAAGCTGAGAAACAAATTCTGAAATCCACAAAGAGGATACCATCGAATCATCAAAACAATGATTTGTGGTATCCTCTTCTCACTTTTGCAATTCTTATTTTACAAACTCACTCCTTTAAATGTATCTTTTATGTTCTGTTAATAATCATACATCATCATATATGTAAAATCCGCAATTTCAGTGAACCTACATTGAATTTTTCGAGACTACCTGTTTTATTCATAATTCCATAAATACATTTAAAAAGCAAAATCTTGTGCAGAAATGACACTGCACAAGATCTCACATACACAACAATACTTAACAAACACTCATTAATAGGGACAAAACAAACTAATTGATTACTTATTAAAACTCTGTAATAATTCCAATCTACATTTTAACGTTTCTTCGCAGAGTAAATAAATATATTTTCCGCTTCCATCACCGTAATTGCCCTCCTGCTCAAAGGTAGCACCCATCTCCTCCTGCAAACGTTTAGCTACTTCGTCTGCATCATCCACTTGGAATGCAATGTGATGGATTCCTTCTCCATAGGTATTAAGGTAATCCCTCCATACAGAAGGTTCTTCATTGGGCTGAATCAATTCCAGCTGAACACCAGGGGTCATATCAAAAAATGCCATGACGCATGCCGCATCCGGTGCCGGTTTCCCATAAATCTGTGTCTGTGTCATGATGAGAGTATGTAATCTGGATACCTGCCCGGTAGGCGTGGCTACCCAGAACCCGGAGCTGCGGAAAAACTTCCGCGGTAAGCCGGAATATGTGGAAAACTTTATGAAATTTATCGCACAGGAGCTGCGGGAATACATGGCAGCACTGGGCGTGCGTACCGTAGATGAACTGGTGGGCAGAACTGATCTGCTGAAGAGAAAAGAGCATCTGACCGATCGTCAGGAGGAAGTGGATCTGACCCAGATCTTAAGCAATCCTTACGAGGGCAGCAAGCAGAAGGTGACCTTCGATCCCAGGCAGGTCTATGACTTCCAGTTAGAGAAGACACTGGATGAGAAGGTGCTGTTAAAGCAGTTAGGAAAAGCCATCGACGCAGGACAGAAGCGCAGCATCGAAGTAGACGTCAGCAACACCGATCGTGCTTTCGGTACGATCCTCGGAAGTGAGATCACCAGAAAATTGGGCGATGATGTGGAAGAGGATATCTACCATGTACTGTGCAAGGGTGCCGGCGGACAGTCCTTCGGAGCCTTTATCCCCAAGGGCCTGACTCTGGAACTGGTAGGCGACAGCAATGACTACTTCGGTAAGGGCTTATCCGGCGGTAAGCTGGTGGTATATCCTCCTCAGGGCAGCAAGTTCAAGGCTGAGGAAAATATCATCATCGGTAATGTGGCACTGTACGGTGCAACCTCCGGTAAAGCATTCATTAACGGTGTGGCAGGCGAACGTTTCTGCGTACGTAACTCAGGTGCCATCGCAGTTGTCGAAGGTGTAGGTGATCATGGTTGTGAATACATGACCGGCGGACGTGTGGTAGTCTTAGGACCCACCGGAAAAAACTTTGCAGCCGGTATGAGCGGCGGTATCGCTTATGTACTGGATGAAGGCAACGATCTGTACAAGCGTCTGAATAAGGAAATGGTATCCTCCAGCGAGATCACATCCAAATATGATGTGCTGGAGTTGAAATCCATGATCCAGGAGCATGTGGCACTGACCAATTCCGCCAAGGGTAAGGAAGTGCTGGACAACTTTGGAGAGTATCTGCCCAAGTTCAAGAAGATCATCCCTCATGATTATGAGAGAGTCTTAAAGACCATCGTCCAGATGGAGGAAAAAGGACTGAGCGCAGAGCAGGCACAGATCGAAGCATTCTATGCCAACACCAGAAAGTAGGAGGCCAGTGTGAAAAGTAATCTTGATAGATTGCTTTTCACACGACTAATTTGTGCCGCGGGCGCCACAAATTAGTTTATCGCAGAACTAAATATGAAATTTAGTTCGCGATTCTTCCGACGCCGAAGCGTCTGCAGAATGGAGAGAGTCATGGGAAAACCAACGGGATTTATGGAATATAAAAGGGAAGTCAGCGTGGCTGAGGATCCGAAGAAGAGAATACAGCATTTTAATGAATTCCATGAGCATCTGCCGAAGGAAAAGCAGCGTTTACAGGGTGCCAGATGTATGGAATGCGGTGTGCCGTTCTGTCAGTCGGGCATGATGATCTGCGGTATGGCCAGCGGATGCCCCCTGCACAATCTGGTGCCGGAGTGGAACGACCTGGTATATACCGGCAACTGGCAGCAGGCTTACAACCGCCTGAAGAAGACCAACAATTTCCCCGAGTTCACTTCCAGAGTATGCCCTGCCTTGTGTGAAGCGGCATGTACCTGCGGGTTGAACGGGGATCCGGTCTCCACCAAGGAGAACGAATATGCAATTATTGAAAACGCCTACAGCGAGGGTTATGCGGCAGCCAAGCCCCCTGTGGTGCGTACCGGCAAAAAGGTGGCAGTCATCGGCAGCGGTCCTTCCGGACTGGCAGCGGCGGATCTGCTGAACCAGAGAGGACATCAGGTCACAGTATTTGAGCGCTCCGACCGTGTGGGAGGACTGTTAATGTACGGCATCCCCAACATGAAGCTGGAGAAACAGATCATTGACCGTAAGATAGCCATCATGAAGAAAGAGGGCGTCACCTTTGTCACCGGTACGGATATCGGTAAGGACATCAAGGCATCCAAGCTGTTACATGATTTTGACCGTGTCGTACTGGCCTGTGGTGCTTCCAATCCTAGAGACATCAATGCTCCCGGCAGAGATGCCAGGGGAATCTATTTCGCGGTGGATTTTCTGAAAGCCAATACCAAGAGCCTGCTGGATTCGAACTTTGAAGATAAAAAATATGTGGAGACCAAGGGTAAGAACGTGGTCATCATCGGCGGTGGTGATACCGGTAATGACTGTGTGGGAACTTCCATCCGTCACGGAGCCAAGTCTGTGACCCAGATCGAGATGATGCCCAAGGCTCCGGACAAGAGAGCAGAGAACAATCCCTGGCCCGAATGGCCGAAGGTCTGCAAGACCGATTACGGTCAGGAAGAAGCCATTGCAGTCTACGGACATGATCCGAGAATCTATGAATCTACGGTCAAGGAATTTATCAAGGATAAGAACGGCAACCTGAAAGCCGTGAAGATCGTGAAGCTGTCCTGGGAAAAGGATCCGGCTACCGGACGCATGAAGATGCAGGAGATCGCCGGAAGTGAGCAGATCCTGGATGCGGAGATCGTACTGATCGCAGCAGGATTTTTGGGAAGTCAGAAATATATTACCGATGCTTTCGGGGTGGAATTAAATGAACGCACCAACGTAAAAACTGCCCCCGGCAAATACCAGACCAGTGTGGAAGATGTATTCGTCACCGGTGATATGCACAGAGGACAGTCCGTGGTGGTGTGGGCGATCCGTGAAGGCAGAGAAGCCGCACATGCTGTGGATGAGAGCCTGATGGGCTACTCTAATCTGGTGATCCAGTAGAGGTATTATTCTCGTAGATGGATCTCAGACCTTTCATAAGAAGATTCTGATCGATATGGATCTTCGTTTCACAATGTGGAATGACGGTCGTTGCGTACCCTCCGGTGGCAACGACCGTTGCTTTTTGCCCTAACTCTGTCTGGATACGGCGGATCAGTCCGTCGATGGCACAGGCGTTGCCCAAGAGCATTCCCCCGGTGATGCATTCCTGCGTATTCGCACCGATGGTGTGGGCGGGCATATGAATGTCCCCTTTCGGGAGCTGGGCGGTCTTGCCTAAAAGTGCCCTGTGGGCGGTTCCAACGCCGGGAAGGATCAGGCCACCTAAAAAGCGACGGTTCTCATCCAACACGTTAAAAGTCGTGGCGGTGCCCAGGTCGATGGTGACGAAAGGCAGGGAATAGCGGGAAATGGCTCCTGCAATATCTGCCAGTCGGTCACAGCCCACCTTTTCCGGGAAGTCCGTACAGATCTCGTAGCCCAGATCCAGCTTATGGGAAAGAATCAGAGGTTTCCGTCCCAGAATAGTTTCCAGAGCAGAGGAAAAAACGGCTGTCACCGAAGGCACAACCGAGGAAATCATAGATCCCTCAAAGGCCTCGGCGGACAGGCCGTGTTTGTTCAAGATCATATTCAGTTTTTCAATATATCCGGCATCAGACAGGGGACGACGGGACGATATCTTCTCAATAAAGAGCAGCTTATTTCCCTGAAATCCCCCGATGCCGATCGTAGTATTTCCGATGTCGATTGTCAGTACCACGGGTATACTCCTGTTATGCTGCAGACCCTGCTTTCTGATATACAGGAATGACTTTTGCCTTGATCAGTGCCAGCCCTACCGCTCCGGTCAGGAACGTGGATGCACACATCTCGAAGACCGCATTCACACCTACAAAAGAGCAGATGAATAAAATCGCATTTTTACCACCCATCAGTCCCTGCACATAGGAAGTATTGCCGAACAGCAGTACTAAAAGGGACATGAAAAATGCGGTGTTGAAAAATGCGCTGCAAAATCCGGTGATCATGCAGGCGATTCTGTCTCCTACGGCTTTGCGGCTGTAACGGAAGACATATCCCAACAGAAATCCGTCCAGAAGTCTGGGGATGAAACGCTGGATGAAGGCCAACACAGGGTTGATGCCAAAAAGCATTGCTCCCATGGCGCTGGTGCCTCCCACGCCGATGCATTGCAAAAAGCTGGTCAATCCGAATACTGCTCCCATGGCGGCTCCGCCTACAGGGCCAAGAGTGATTGCAGCCAGTGCAACGGGGATGACATTGAAGGTGATTGCCAGGGGGCCGATGTTCAGGTACCCGAGCGGGGTATAAGCCATCAGCAAAAGTACCGCAGCAAACAATCCCATCAACGTGAGTCGCATTGTCTTACTTTGTTTGTTCATATGAAATTTTCCTCCTTGTTACCATTCTCCCTCTGGGAGATACAATACAAGCTGCCCCGGTGATTCGGGACACTCCTACTGTTTATATCATATCCCGGACAAAAAGAAAAGTGATATTTGCATAAAATATGCACTTATGGTATTTTAGGAGTACAGTTTTGAAGTATTTTTGATAAATCAGGCAAAAGGAGACGACTATGCTGAAGGGAAAGACCGTAGTTCTGGCAATCTCGGGAAGTATTGCTGCATATAAAATGGCCAATGTAGCGCGGATGCTGTTAAAACAGCACTGTGATGTGGAAGTGCTGATGACACAGAATGCCACGCAGTTCATCAACCCCATTACTTTTGAAAGTCTGACGGGACATAAATGTCTGGTGGACACCTTTGACCGCAATTTCCAGTACAGTGTGGAACATGTGGCACTGGCAAAGCGGGCGGATGTGGTTCTGGTGGCACCGGCTTCTGCCAATGTGATCGGCAAGATTGCAAACGGCATCGCAGATGATATGTTGACCACTACGGTCATGGCATGTCCCTGCAAGAAGATTGTGTCCCCTGCCATGAATCATAATATGTATCACAACCCCATCGTGCAGGATAATATCGAAAAATTAAAGCATTTCGGCTATGAGATCATCACTCCGGCCACGGGAATGCTGGCCAACGGCGATATCGGTGACGGCAGAATGCCGGAGGAGTCCGTACTGTTCGAAGCCGTGGTGAAGGAGATCGCCTGCGAGAAGGATCTGGCGGGCAAAAAGGTGCTGATCTCCGCAGGTGCCACCAGAGAACCCATTGACCCGGTGCGTTTTATCACGAATCACTCCAGTGGAAAAATGGGTTATGCCCTGGCGAGAGCTGCAAGACACCGCGGCGCAGAAGGGACGGTGGTGGCAGCCCATACGGATGTGGAGCCGCCTTTGTTTGTAAATGTGGTGCCGGTACAGACGGCAGCAGAGATGTACGATGCAATCGTGTCCAGAGCGCAGGACTATGATTTTGTCATCAAGGCAGCAGCCGTGGCAGACTACACCCCGGCAGTGACAGCAGACAATAAGATTAAGAAAAAAGACGGAGACATGTCGATCCCTCTGGTGCGGACGAAGGATATTTTGAAGGCCCTTGGGGAAAACAAGAGACCGGGACAGATTTTGTGTGGATTTTCCATGGAGACGGAAAATGTGCTGGAGAATTCCCGGAAGAAGCTGGAGAGCAAGCACTGTGACATGATCTGTGCCAACAGTTTGAAGAGCGCAGGAGCGGGCTTTGGCACGGACACCAATATTGTGACACTGATCACAAAGAATTCCGAGGAGAGTCTGGAACTGATGAGCAAGGAACAGGTGGCACATAAAATTCTGGATAAGCTGCTTGCAATAGTTCAGCCATAGAACAGCAGAATGAATGCGAGGGGGCTTGCACACAAAGCGTTAATTCTGTAGAAAAATCATTTGCTTCTATGCAAAAAGATGGTATGATAGAAACAATGATGTATGGCCGTGTAGACGGCGGATTGAGAGGACGAAATGGACAAAATTATTTTGACAGGTGACAGACCCACCGGAAGATTACATGTGGGACATTATGTAGGCTCCCTGAGAAGACGTGTAGAACTGCAGAATTCCGGCGAATATAAGAAGACTTTTATCATGATCGCAGACGCACAGGCGCTGACGGATAATATCGAGAATCCCGAGAAGGTGCGCCAGAATATTATTGAAGTGGCGCTGGACTACATGTCCTGCGGACTGGATCCCAGCAAGGCAACGATCTTCATTCAGTCTCAGATCTCCGAATTGTGCGAGCTGACCTTCTATTACATGGATTTGGTAACCGTAGCCAGATTACAGAGAAACCCGACCGTAAAGAGTGAGATTCAGATGCGTAACTTCGAAGCCAGCATCCCTGTGGGATTTTTTACCTATCCCATCAGCCAGGCTTCCGATATTACCGCTTTCAAGGCGACCACCGTTCCCGTAGGTGGTGACCAGCTGCCCATGATCGAACAGACCAGAGAGATCGTACACAAATTCAACACCGTATATGCACCGGTACTGGTAGAGCCCAAGGCACTGCTGCCTGAAAATGAGGCATGTCAGCGACTGCCCGGCATCGATGGCAAGGCGAAAATGAGTAAATCCCTTGGCAACTGCATCTATCTGTCAGACAGTGCAGACGATGTACGCACCAAGATCATGAGCATGTACACCGATCCCGAGCATCTGTTGGTCAGCGATCCCGGACATCTGGAGGGCAACACGGTATTCACTTACCTGGATGCTTTCTGCAAGCCGGAGCACTTCGAGAGATACCTGCCGGATTACGCAAATCTGGACGAGTTAAAGGCGCATTATACCAGAGGCGGTCTGGGTGACGTGAAGGTGAAGAAGTTCCTGAACAACGTAATGCAGGAGACCTTGGAGCCCATCCGTAACCGTAGAAAAGAACTGGAGAAGGATATTCCCGCAGTATATGAGATCCTGAAGAAGGGCAGTGACGAGGCCCGTGAAGTGGCAGCACAGACCGCCTCTGGT
>OBCV01000429.1_pt1 | contig 8816 bp, 6 predicted proteins | sample 1496081 | NCBI WGS metagenome assembly OBCV01 (sample SAMN01760943, study PRJEB22395) | human gut metagenome | reverse complement strand
AATGTATTTTACTAAAGTATTGTCAGCTCTGATTTTGAAAAGAACTTAGTTTGCCGTCAATTTGGATTTGATAAAGATGAAGTCGCTGTTACAGGACTATCACGTTTCGACAAATTACCAAAATTCCCACAAAAAAAATCACGACGGGTACTTATTCTCCCCACCTGGCGAGATTGGTTATCCAATGCAAACCCACAACAATTTCAAAAGTCACAATACTTTAGTAAAATACATTCATTAATTGCATCTGACCGTTTGAATCGCCTACTAAAAGATAATGATCTTGAAGCGGATATATGCCTGCATCATAAAATGCACTCGCATTTTAGCTTATTACCAAAATCAGAACGTATTACGCTTCATAGCATGACTGATGTTGATGTCCAGTCTTTGATTACCTCATCTGATATTATGATCACTGACTACTCTTCTGCATCGTTTGATATGCTATATCAAAGAAAACCAGTTTTATTTTATTGGTTTGACTCACAGAAGTTTTTCGCAACTCGTGGGGGGCCTTTGGTATGCCCTCATACCGGTATTCCTGGCCCAGTAATAACAAGAGAGGATGCGTTAATCTCTACATTGAGTGAATATATCGAGAAAGGTTTTTCACTGGATAAAACATTTTCAAAAATAGCAAATAAATTTTTCTCATATAGAGATAATAATAATACTAAAAGAATTTTAGAGCTGATTGAGTAATAAATCCTAGTCATTTAATTTAACAATTGAAAGATATTATTAATGAACGCCAATAATAGTTATAAAGAAATTGCTTTAGCTCTGAAAGAGTGGAAGTTTGATCAAGCATGCCAAAAGCATGAAAGCATGTTAGAGCATACACATGAATTTTTCTCTGAGTATATAAAGCTCTTAGCGGACTTTGGAAAGCTTGACGAGATATACAATAAATTTGACCAGTTTGGATTTCTCTTTGTTGAGAATATCAAGGCAGATCCAAAACAAAAACACCCTGAAGCGCTTAGTTTTTGTCTTGAGTTTATAAAGCAAAAGTTTATTCCTAGCAAATATAGCCTAATAGGTACAGACAACAATTCCAAGCTGTTATATCTAACAAACAAAGAAGACAAGAAGGAACTGGCTCTATACATTGCTCAGAATGCTGCGGCTATTATAAACAATCACTCCACAGCACAAGATAACATGATTCTTAATTTTGCTATAAATGGGCTAATATCAGCGAAAGTATTGAGCTCTGAACTAGGAATTAAAATCGTAACTGCGTTCATTGAAAATAAAAATATAAACAGTTGGAGAAAAAGATACGTACTATCATCTTTATTACGATACTTCTATTCGTGTGAAGACTACTCATTTTTTAAATTAAAAGAGCAGCATTATAATCATTTACAAAAAATTTCTTTCCAACTAAACTCATTTTTTAATGAGGATGGAGCAAAAAAATTATATCATCAGTTCAATAATTTTATTATTAGTACTAATAATACACACATTAAATATACCAAATCTCACAAGCCTAAGGTGGCTGTTTGTATTTCAGGAATGTTTAGAGGCAGCTCATTAGCAATAGAAAGTATCAAAAAAAATGTAGCGGATCCTTTAAACGCCGACATTTTTATACATAGCTGGGATCAATGGCAACCATGGCCTGGTATTTGTGGAGGGGCTCCAGATAGTTGGGTGTGGCGGCTATTTGGTGGTGATGGGAAAAAACTATGCCCGAACTTTTTAAAGTCATTTAATGACTTTAAAAAACATTTCCCAATGGCTGCTAGTGTAATAGAAAATCCAGTATTTTCTGAATTTACAACTAGCTTTATGAAATCTCTTCTCTCTCCTATTTCCTATAAAATTGATAATGAGTCAGATTTTTTAAATTCATTAGTTACTCCTCCGGACTCTTTTTCCTCTCGAGGGAATTACAATCAAGCTAAAATGTTTTATGGTATATATGAATCCACAGCGTTAATGCTACAGCATGAAAGAAAAAATAATTTCGAATATGATTATGTTATTAGGGCAAGACCAGATTGTGCAATTAAAGAAAAGTTGACACACACCTTTTTGGATAGTTTACAATTCAATGAGTTAGCAACGGATATGGTTTTAGATTGTGGCCCACTAGATCAGTTTTATATTTCTAGAAGGGATGTGCATATTAAAGTAGCCAATTTATGGAAAGCATCAATATCATCAGGTAGTCTATCACCATTCAAAGACTTCCCCAAATATGATGCTCATGCTCTATTGTTTTTATGGATAGCCGTAAATAATATAATTCCTGTATCACCCCCAGTGACAAGACATCTTGCTTTAGCAACATCAAATTTGACTCCTCCTAAAGAGTTGTACAATGCGTTAGAGCATGATCTTCATAATGATGCGAAAGATCTTATCGAGAATGCAGCTGTCAGAGATTTTATAAGTCATATTATTGGATCGAAAAAATGAAGAATATTATTATCGATTTAGATGGTACTTTGACTATTGACGCGGATACATCTTATGAAAATAAGCCCGTAAATATTGATGTTGTACAAAAGCTTAGAGAATATAAGTCCCTAGGTTTCAATATTACCATCTTGACTAGCCGAAACATGCGAACCTATGAAGGGAATATCGGAAAAATAAATGTCCATACATTGCCCATCATTATTGAATGGCTTAATAGACATAACGTTCCTTATGATGACATTGTGTTGGCAAAGCCATGGTGCGGATTTGATGGTTTCTATGTTGATGACAAATCTATTCGTCCATCGGAGTTTTCATCTTTGACTTACGAACAAATAAAAGACCTGCTTGCAAAAGAAAATCCTTTCAGAGATGGTGGTAATAAATGATACTCATCACATCTGCTGCTTACGTAGACCAAGAATTTGTTAGCGAAATTGGATTAATTCCTCCTAGTTTTCTACCTGTTCAAAATCGTCGCCTATATGAACTCCAGGTAGAAATGCTGCGTGAACAAGATCTAAATGATGATATTCATCTTTCCATTCCTGAAAGCTTTAATATCAATGTTTATGATGAGAAGAAAATAAAAGACCTTGGTGTTAATATCATTAGAGTTCCTGACGGATTATCTTTAGGTGAATCTGTTCTCCACTGCTGGAACTCTTCTGCAAGCTATCATAGCGACTTCAGAATATTACATGGAGATACTCTTTTTATTGATCTTAAGTTGACTGGTAAAAATGAAGTCAGCATTCATAAAAATAAGGGGCTCTACAAGAGAGCGTCCATTGAACCTCCATTGCGTGGGGGGCATAGCGTAGATGAAATTAGTTGGATTCAGAATGAGAATAGAGTTATTTCTGGGTATTTCTCATTTGATAATCCGCTGCTATTTATAAGCTCGTTAATATCCTGCAAGTCAGACTTTATTGGCGCTATTAACTCTTACCATCTTGAAAATCCATTGACTTTCAATTCATCAGGGCAATGGCTTGACTTGGGACATATTAATAGTTTTTTCCATTCAAGAACTTTTTTAACTACTCAACGGGCATTTAATGATTTAAAAATTTCAAGACGAACTGTTTTGAAGAAATCTAGCTCAAAGGGTAAGAAGATTTATGCAGAAGGTCATTGGTTTAATTCTATACCGTCTGACATTAGATTGCATACCCCACAACTGCTCTCACTTATTAAAGGAGGCGATGATTATTCCGGTTCAGAATATAGTCTTGAATATCTTTATCTTCTTCCATTAAGCGACCTATTTGTTTTTGGTGCGTTACCATTATCAAGCTGGAAGGAGATCCTTTTATCTCTTAAGGATGTTTTAAGTAGCCTGCATCAATACAGTTCAGATTCATGCAACCTGACATCTCTTGATGAATTGTATTTGTGTAAGACTTTGGAGCGTTTAAATGAGCACTCCTATACAACAGGTATTGCATTCTCGGAGAAAAAATTTGCTTTTTCTGAAAGTCATGATGAATTAACTCTTTTTGAGCTGGCAAAAAAAAGTGCTGAATTTATAAATAAAGCTAGTCGTGATGATGTCACGATAGTTCACGGAGATTTTTGTTTCAGTAATCTATTATTTGATAGTAGAGTTAGTGCCATAAAATGTATAGATCCTCGAGGTATTAATGCTCATGGAGAGCTAACCATATATGGTGACCGACGTTATGACCTAGCAAAGCTATATCACTCAATTGTAGGTAATTATGACCTTATAATTAGTGGCAACTATGAACTTATGAATAGTGGTAAAGCTGGGGATATAAAGTTTTATCTTGATGATGAGTATCAATGCAATCTTGAAAAAGAATTTAAAAGCATTGTTCTTGCTGGCTTGAAATATGACGAAGATGAAATTATCGCGATAACTATACATTTATTCCTCTCTATGCTTCCATTGCATGCTGACAGACCTGACCGCCAAGCGGCATTTATTAGTAATGCATTTCGACTTTATAAAAAACTTATAAAAGAGTAATTCTATGATTGTTATCCCAATGGCAGGTCTTTCTTCCCGATTTAAAAAGGCTGGCTATGTAAAGCCAAAATATATGCTGGAGGCTCACGGCAAGACTCTCTTCAGTCATTCACTTTATAGTTTTAAGCGCTATTTTGAATCAGAGAAGTTTCTTTTTATTGCTCTTGATGTGTTTGAAACTCGGGGTTTTATTGATGCAGAGTGTATTAAGCTTGGTATCAAAGACTATGATGTGGCTATTTTAGGTTCACCGACTCAAGGGCAAGCACAAACAGTTTATATGGGGCTTAAAAATGCGAGTGTCTTACCCAACACTCCACTTACAATATTCAATATTGACACATTTCGCCCTGGGTTTTCGTTTCCAGAACACTTTGATGTCAATAATATTGATGGTTACCTAGAGACTTTTGTTGGTGAAGGGAAAAACTGGAGCAATATCCTTCCAAAGGAAGAAGATACTTATACAGTAGCACTAACGGCAGAAAAAAAAGAAATATCTAAATACTGCTGTACAGGGTTATACTACTGGCGTTATGCAAGAGACTTTATTAGAGTTTTTGAGTCTTATCAAAAGACATCGCTGAGTGATGTGGACGCTGGTGAGTATTATATTGCACCGATGTATAATCATCTGATCGCAGAGGGCGCAGATGTAAGGTATAGTGTAGTTCCATACAGCGATGTTATTTTTTGTGGCATTCCATCAGAATATGAAGCATTTTTAAATTTGAATCTTGTTTCATAGTGATATTGTGAAAGCTAATTAATAATAAACTCTAGTTCTATGTGGTAATGTCGTGCATAGAATAATGTCTGGTATTAAGTATGACCCTATGGACTTCATCATCTGGAATTTTTGCACGCAAATTGCAAATTAGTGCATGTCTAGATAAAAAATTAAATCTGTATACGTCAACTGATACTCCATTATCAGGGGATGTATTTGTAGGTTGGGGTCAAAAAGCCAATGCCAAGCAGATTAAGCAGAAAGCGCAAGCGTTAGGATTGCCCTATTGGCAGCTTGAAGATGGCTTTATCGGTTATATCGGCCATCCCGCCAGGGGGGGCAAGGCGGTCTCGCTGATCGCCGATCCGGTGGGGATCTATTACGATGCCCGCCAGCCTAGCCAGCTTGAGCAGTTGATTGCCACCTCGTGCGAGCCACAGATGTTGGCTCGAGCCGAACGACTGATTGGTGAGCTGGTACGCCTCGGGGTCACCAAATACAACTGTTATGCCACTGCCCCCGGTCAGTCGATTGTCAGCGGCAGCGTGACCGCCCTCTCTGCTGTCGGGGACTATGGCGGCTTGCCATCGGCACTGGCCGCGCGGTTGCAACAGAGCGCCAAACCCAAGATCCTGCTGGTCGATCAGGTCGCCGGGGATCTCTCGATTCCGGGTGCTTTGGCCTGTGACGATGATTTTCTTGCCATGGTGGAAGCCGCGCGTCGCAATCACCCGCATGCTCGGCTATTGCTGCGTACACACCCAGATACCCGTTTTGGTAAGAAGCGGGGCGTGCTGGCTCGATTACAGCTAGACGATGTCGAGGTCATTGCTGATCATTGCCATCCCCATGTATTACTCAAGCAGGTCGAGGCGGTGTATACCGTTTCTTCGCAACTTGGCTTTGAAGCGCTGTTACTGGGGAAGCCGGTTTATTGCTTCGGGATGCCGTTTTATGCAGGGTGGGGGTTAACCCATGACAGCAAGCAGTGTGTGCGGCGCTGTATTTCGGTCTCGTTGGTCCAATTGGTTGCGGCGGCTTTGATTCTCTATCCTCGCTACTTGGACCCGGTGTTGGGACAACGCTGTGAGGTGGAAGACATACTGCAAATCATAGCGTGCCAACAGAAGCCCAGACCCCGTTGGCGCCGTCTCTATCTGGTGGGCTTCTCGCTGTGGAAGCGCGCCTTTATGCGCGCCTTCTGCCAGCCGCTGGCCGAAGAGCTGCGCTTTGTGCGCAAGCTGCCTGAAACGCTGGCCGACGACGAACAGGTGCTGGTGTGGGGCAGCCGCCATCCTGAACGCCAGAACGCCATCCGGGTGGAAGATGGTTTTATCCGCTCCCGGGGGCTGGGCTCAAACCTGTGCCGCCCTTCGTCGCTCTCCATCGACCCGGTGGGGATCTACTTCGACAGCCGCCGTCCAAGCGGGCTGGAGCAGTTGCTAAATCAGCATGAGCTTACCGACCAGGAGCTGGCTCGCGGCGAGACGCTGGTGGATCTGCTCCGCCAGCATGGGGTGAGCAAATATAACGTTGGCACCATCAAACCGTTCACCCCACCTGCTGATGGCCGTTCGCTGGTGCTGGTGGTGGGCCAGGTGGATGGCGATGCCTCGATCCTCACCGGCAGTCCGGTTATCCGCAGCAACGAAGCGCTGCTATGGGCGGTACGTGACGCCAGACCGGAGGCGCACATCCTCTTTAAACCGCACCCGGACGTGGTGGCGGGCAACCGGGCCGGGGCTATCTCTGCCGAATGTCTGGCCCACTGCGTTGACAGCCAGGTGCTGGATCTCGGCCTGACCAGTCTCTATCCCCATGTGGATGAGCTGCACACCATGACGTCGCTGAGCGGCTTTGAAGCGCTGGTGCAGGGGGTGAACGTCACCACCTGGGGCCAGCCGTTCTACAGCGGCTGGGGACTGACCGAAGACAGACATCCTGCCCCGCGTCGTCAGCGCCCTCTGCCACTGGCGGCGCTGGTCTATCTGACCCTGGTGGCCTATCCGCGCTATATCGACTGGCAGAGCGGGCTGTGGATGAGCCCGGAGCAGTTGATACGCCAGTTGGCCGCGCAGGGTCACTCCTCATCGCAAAAAGCCAGCCGCTGGCAGCGCTGGCAGTTAAAACTGAGCTATCTCGCGCAGACGCTTCGCTAGCGAACGATTTATCCTGATGTATTAAAGAAAAGCGGTCATCAAGCCGTTAATCACCTGTCTCATCAACGGAACGGATCTGGGAAAAGAAATGGAAGAGCAAGCCATACGCCATTTATTAAATGGCCGCCGATATCTTTTATTACAAGGACCGATGGGCCCCTGCTTTGCACGTCTGGCGACCTGGCTGCAGCACAGCCACCGCGAAGTGAAGCAGGTCTGCTTTAATGCCGGAGACGCCTGGTATGCCGCAAAAGAGACGTCGCTGCACTACACCGGCCCGGTGAAAAATTTTGCCTTCTGGCTGCGCGATCTGCACAAAGAGTACGCCTTCGACACCATCGTCTGTTTCGGGGATTGCCGCCCGATGCATGTCGAAGCGAAGAAGTGGGCGCGCGGTAAAGCCATCGACTTTCTCTCCTTTGAGGAGGGGTATTTCCGGCCATTTTATATCACCCTGGAAAAAGGCGGCGTGAACGCCTTCTCCTCGATGCCCATCGATGCGAAATACTATCGCGAGCAGCCGCTGCCGGAGCTGAAAACCCCGACGCCATGGAAGCCCAGCGCCTTTAACCGTGCCGCCCACGCCATGCTCTACTACGCGGCAGGCTGGTTTGGTCGCCATCGCTATCGCGGCTACCGCCACCACAAGTCATTCTCCCCGTGGTATGAGATGCGCTGCTGGGTCCGTGCCGGCCGTCGTAAGCTGTGGTATCGCTGGAAGCAGCGCCACATGTTGAGCCATATCACCGAAACGCTGGACAACGCGTACTACCTGGCGATTTTGCAGGTCTACAACGACAGCCAGATTATTCACCACAGCCCGTATAAAGATGTGCGTGACTATATCGAAACCGTGATCCGCTCCTTTGCCCGCCATGCGCCGAAAGAACACCATCTGGTGTTCAAGCATCACCCGATGGATCGTGGTCACCGCTATTATGGTGTGCTGATTAATACGCTGTGCGAGAAGTACGGCATTACGACAGACCGGGTGATCTATATCCACGATCTCTCCCTGCCCGCCCTGCTGACCCATACCCGGGGGGTGATCACCGTTAACAGCACTGCGGGGCTGTCGGCGCTGATCCACAACAAGCCGCTCAAGGTGATGGGCAAAGCGCTGTATGACATCGAAGGCTTAACCTGGCAGGGGCCGTTGAACCAGTTCTGGCAAACGGATTTCGCGCCTGACAAACAGCTGTTCCACCGTTTTCGTACCCACCTGCTCTACAACACGCAGATCAACGCCGTGTTTTACGGTAAGTCCGACTGGCTTAACGTCCCGACCGAACTCCCCCTGCCGGATTCTATTATCGATTCCGAACTCGAACGCTAATTCACCACTCTGCCGGGGAGATTGCCCCGGCGGATCCGATCTGCCCCTCGCTTTTATCCCCTCGTAGTAAAAATAACTAATGTTTATCCCTAATCTGGCCGGGTGATGCTGCCAACTTACTGATTTAGTGTATGATGGTGTTTTTGAGGTGCTCCA
>OBCV01000420.1_pt1 | contig 9162 bp, 4 predicted proteins | sample 1496081 | NCBI WGS metagenome assembly OBCV01 (sample SAMN01760943, study PRJEB22395) | human gut metagenome | reverse complement strand
TGGCGGCATTTGTCATGGCGGGCACGGTGTTCGTGGTCAGCAACCTTCTGTTTCTGGGGGAGAGCCCGGCGACCATGAACGTGTTCTGCATCCGCACGCTGGTGGATTTCTGCGGGGTGCTGATCCTGACGCTGCAGCACGAGCAACTGCGGGAGAGCGCGCTGCATCAGGAGCTTTCTGCCATGGACAATGTGCTGCACCGGCAGTACGAACAGTACAAGCGCAGCAAGGAGGGCATCGAGCTCATCAACAGCCGCTACCATGAATTGAAGGTCCAGATCGCTGATATCCGTGCCCAGCGGGACCGCGCCAAGCAGGACGCGGCGCTGGCAAAGATGGAGAACAGCATTCTGCAGTATGAGGCGGAGAACAAGACCGGAAACCCGGTGCTGGACATCCTGCTCACCGCCAAGAGCATGGAATGTCAGGAAAAGCAGATCCGCATGACCAGCGTGGCAGACGGGCATCTGCTGGACCATCTGTCCACCCGGGAGATCTGCACGCTGGTGGGCACCGCGCTGGACAACGCCATTGAAAGCTGCGCCGCCGAGCAGGACCCGGAAAAGCGGCTGATCCGCACGGCGGTGTATGCCCAGAACGGCTTTGTGCTGTTCCGGGTGGAGAACTACTGCAAAAAGCCGGTGGAGCTGGGTGCAGACGGTCTGCCGCTGCGCAGTGCCCACGGCGGTTACGACCTGCGCAGCCTGCGGGCGGCTGCGCAGCAGCACAGCGGCAGCATGACCGTGCACTGGGAGGACGGCTGGTTCACCCTGCGGGTGCTTCTGCCGCAGGCGGGGATTCAACAGACCGAGGGCGGGGAGTGATCCCCGCCCTTTTTGCAATATGCACAAAATCAGGGGCAGTGGAATTGTGAATAAGCACAATAAAAAATGAAACCAATTTGAAACTTTTTTCAAATTATGCATCCCAAACGACAGATTGTGCAAAGAACGGTTCGTTTTGCGGTTTATATGATAAAATGACATCAAGCAAAGGAGTGGACGCACTCCGGAGAACAGCCATGAACCGGGTCGTGTACCCAAAAGAGAAGGAGTTAACAGTTATGGCACAGAAAAAGAAGGACGGTAAGATGATGGGCAAGATCATCAAAACTGCCGTTTCGGGTGTGTTGTGTGTCGCATTGGCGGGCGGTATAGTTGCGGCCAATGTGCTGATCCCGCCCAACGCCAGCAGCGTGCAGAGCATTTTGGGCCTGAAGAGCGGAGGCATCGACAACAGCAAGGCAAAGACCGAAGGCATTAATATGGAATACGGCAAGCCCGGCTTTGACACAGAGGATGCGCTGGTTGAGGATGAGATCGCCCTGAACAAGCAGATTGCAGCAGAGGGCATCGTCCTGCTGAAGAACGATGAAGGCAGAATGCCGTACAGCACGGATACCACCTTCAGTTTTGTCAGCCATTCGGCAGTCAGCTACATCGGCGGCAACAAAGTCGATATGAAAACGGCCTTTGAAGATGCCGGGTTCGGTGTCAACGAGGACCTCTGGAAATTCTATTCCGAAGGCAACGGCAAGGATTACGGTCTGGGCGTTGGTTCCGTCTCCTACGGTGATGACGAGGACTTTTCCATCAACGAATGCCCCTTGTCTGTTATGAAAGCAGAGCCGGGTCTGACCGATTCCATGAAGAATACGGTTCCTGTTTTTGTGTTCAGCCGTGTGGCGGGCGAAGGCCGTGATATGCCCCGCTCCATGTACAACCACACCGATGTGGAAGAGGACAAGACCAAGACTTATCTGGAGCCGGATTCTACGGAACTGGAGATCCTGCAGTATCTGAACGACAACTTTGACGATGTGGTGCTGCTGCTCAACTCCAGTGCAGCGGTCGATCTGAGCTGGGTGGAGGATTATCCCAGCATCCACACGGTCATCTCGGCTCCTGCCATGGGCGACTACGGCCTGTGCTCTCTGGCTGAGATCTTCTCCGGCAAGGTCAATCCTTCCGGCCGCACCGTGGATACCTATGAAGTGGATGCCATGAACAGCCCGGCGGCGCAGAACTTCGGCGACTTTGCCTACTACGATGAGAATGGCAACCTCACCAAGTACAACTACGTCAGCTACAAAGAGGGCATCTATGTTGGCTACCGCTACTACGAGACCCGTTACGAGGATAAAGTCCTCGGTCAGGGCAATGCGGGCGATTACAACTACGACGATGCTGTGATGTACCCCTTCGGCTACGGCCTGTCCTACACCACCTTTGACTGGTCGGATTACAACACCAGCTGGGATGGCGATACCTGCACCGTGACGGTCAAGGTCACCAACACCGGTTCTGTTGCAGGCAAGGACGTTGTGGAAGTCTACGCACAGAGCCCTTACACCGATTATGACAAGGCCAACAAGGTGGAAAAGGCTGCCGTTGAACTGGTCGGTTACGCCAAGACCTCGGAGCTGGCTCCCGGTGCAAGCGAGACCGTGACGGTCACCTTCGACCAGGAACAGCTGAAGTCCTACGACTACGTCAATGCCAAGACCTACATTCTGGACGCAGGTGATTACTATATCACTGCGGCTAAAAACGCACACGAAGCGGTCAACAACATCCTCTCTGCCAAGGGAAAGAGCGTGGCAGACGGTATGACCGCGGATGGCGACACTGCTTTTGTTGAAATCTACACCCCGGCAAACGGCACCGTGGATACCACGACCTACAAGCTTGACACCACGACCGGTGTGGAGATCACCAATCAGCTCGACCATGCAAACGGCGGGCTGCAGTATCTCTCCCGCAGTGACTGGACTGGCACCTGGCCGACCGTTGACGGCGAGGTCAGCGACCAGATCAGCACCTGGGGCAACCCCATCAATGGTACCGATGCCAGCGGCAAGGCTGCATCCTATACCTACCGCAAGACGATCAGCAAGGAGGACCTTGCAAAGCTGGATTCTTTTGATTCCCTGAACCCCACCGACTTCTCCACCCTGACCGATGAGATCGTTTACGGCAAGGACAACGGTCTGGGTCTGATCGATATGCGCGGTCTGGATTACGATGATGAAAAGTGGGACGCACTGCTCGACCAGCTGACCCCCAGCGATTATCAGACCCTGATCACGCAGTCCGGCTATGGCACGGCTGCCATCAAGTCGGTGGATAAGCCCTCCACGACCGACCGCGACACTGCCACCGGCCTGGTCAACTACGGCTTTGATGCAAGCGGCAACCTCTACTTCAAGGGCAACATCACGCACTGCGGCGTGATCGTTCTGGCACAGACCTACAACGATGATCTGGCCACTCACTACGGCGAGAACATTGGCGACGAGTCCTACTATCTGGGCGTTGATGGCTGGTATGCACCTGCTGTCAATATGCACCGCACGGCATTCTCCGGCCGCAACAGCGAGTATTACTCCGAGGATCCGTTCATCGGCGGTCACATTGCTTCCCTCGAGTGTGAGGGTGTCGCCTCCCGCGGTATGTATGTCTTTGTCAAGCATTACGCCATCAACGATCAGGAGGACCACCGCGGCGACCGTGAAGGCCAGTACAGCATTGCGACCTTCCTGAACGAGCAGGCGGCCCGCGAGATCTACCTCAAGCCCTTTGAGATGTGCGTCAAGTCTGATAAGGTCGAGATGAACTATGCAAAGGACAACGGCGACGGCACTTACAGCAATGCCACCACCGAGATCCCGTCCGTCACCGGCATCATGACCTCCTTCAACCGCGTTGGCTATACCTGGGCCGGCGGCAACTACAACATGATCACCGGCCTGCTGCGCAACGAGTGGGGCTTCCACGGCTTTATCATCACCGACAACGCAAACACCGGTGTCTTTATGGACGCTGGCCAGATGATCCAGGCCGGTGCAGACGGCAAGCTGACGAACCTGCCCACCGGCGCACGGTACACCTTTAACAAGGATGACGTTGCAGATTACCACTACGGTCGTGAAGCAATCCATAACATCCTGTACACCATTGCAAACTCCAAGGCAATGAACGGCGGTATGCCGGGCAGCCGTTATCTGGCAAAGGTCGAGCCTTACCAGAAGGTCATCTACGCAGTGGATGGTGTCTGCGGCGGTCTGATCGCAGTTCTGGTCGTTCTGACGATCCTCCGCTTCCGTAAAAAGAAAGAGGACGTAAAAACCGTCTGATCAACACATAGGAACAGAAGGGGCGGCGGGCAAACGCCCGCCCCCTTTTTTTGATTGTCAGGAGAGACCCATGAAACACACAGATATCATCAAGAGCTTGTCTCTGGAACAAAAATGCGCACTGCTGAGCGGCGGCACGGTGTTCACCACCCGGGCGCTGCCGGGCAAGGGCATCCCGGCCATTACCCTGTCGGACGGCCCCAACGGCGTGCGCAAGCAGGCGGGCGCGGCTGACCATCTGGGCCTGAACCCCAGTGTGCCTGCCACCTGCTTCCCCACCTCGGCTACCGTTGCCAACAGCTGGGACCCCGCACTGGGCGAGGCTGTGGGCGCAGCCATGGGCGAAGAAGCAGCGGCACAGGGCGTGTCGGTGCTGCTGGGCCCCGGCCTGAACATCAAGCGCAGCCCCCTGTGCGGCCGCAACTTCGAGTATTTCTCGGAGGACCCCTACCTTGCCGGTAAGATGGCTGCGGCCTACGTCCGCGGCATCCAGAAAAACGGCATTGCCGCCTGTCCCAAGCACTTTGCGGTGAACAGTCAGGAGCTGCGCCGCATGGCCTCGGATTCCATCGTGGACGAGCGCACCCTGCGGGAAATTTACCTGACCGGCTTCGAGATGGTGGTCAAGGAAGCGCAGCCTAAGACCATCATGTCCGCCTATAACCTTGTCAACGGCACCTACGCCAACGAGAACACCCACCTGCTCATGGATATCCTGCGCGGGGACTGGGGCTTTGACGGCGCAGTGGTCACCGACTGGGGCGGCAGCAACGACCACGCCCTTGGCGTAAAGAACGGCTCTACGCTGGAAATGCCCGCCCCCGGTGGGGACGCCGTCCGGGAGCTGATGAAAGCAGTGCAGACCGGCAAGATCACCGAAGCGGACGTGGACGCCCGGCTGGACGAACTGCTGGAGCTGGTGTTCACCACCAAGGCGGCAGTGGACGCCGCACCCGGCAAGTTCGATGCCGACGCCCACCACGCACTGGCACGCCGGGCTGCTGCCCAGAGCATCGTGCTGCTGAAGAACGAAAACGGCCTGCTGCCCCTTGCAAAAGGGGAAAAGGTGGCGGTCATCGGCGACTTTGCCCAGACGCCCCGCTATCAGGGCGCAGGCTCCAGCGCCGTCAACTCCATCAAGGTGGATTCCTTTCTGGAATGCCTTGCCGAGAGCGGCCTGAACAGCGTCGGCTACGCCAAGGGCTTTGACCGGCAGGGCAAGCCCGATGAGGCGCTGAAGGCCGAGGCAGTGGTGCTGGCAAAGAACGCCAATGTGGTGCTGCTGTGCATGGGTCTGGACGAGATCAAAGAGAGCGAGGGCATCGACCGCGCCGACATGAAGCTGGCAGAGAACCAGCTGGAACTGCTGGCGGCTGTGGCGGCGGCAAACCCCAATGTGGTTGTGCTGCTGAGCGCGGGCTCCTCGCTGGAAAGCGGTTGGGTCAAGGACTGCAAGGCGCTGGTCTACGGCTGCCTGGGCGGTCAGGCCGGTGCGGGCGCACTGGTCGAGGTGCTGACCGGTGCGCAGAACCCCTGCGGCAAGCTGGCGGAGACTTGGGCACGCAGCTACGCCGATACCCCCGCAAAGGCGCATTTCGGCGGCGACGGCCCCACCGTGGAGTACCGCGAGGGGCTGTATGTGGGCTACCGCTACTACGACACTGCCGGTGTGCCCACTGCCTTCCCCTTCGGCTACGGCCTGAGCTATACCAGCTTTGCGTACAGTGACCTGAAAGCAGACGAAAACGGCGTGACCCTGACTGTCACCAACACCGGCAGCTGTGCAGGTGCCGAGGTGGTGCAGCTTTATGTGGCAAAGCCGGATGCAACGATTTTCCGCCCCGTCAAGGAGCTGAAGGGCTTTACCAAGGTGCAGCTGGAAGCCGGCGAGAGCAAGACCGTCACCATCCCGCTGGACGACAAGGCCTTCCGCTACTGGAACGTCAAGACCGACCGCTGGGAGGTGGAAGGCGGCAGCTATCAGCTGCTGGTGGGCGCTTCCAGCGCCGATATCCGTCTGACTGCCGCCGTCACGGTGGCGGGCACCGGCGCACCCGACCCCTATGCGGGCAAAGACCTTGCCCATTACCGCACCGCACAGGTGCAGAATGTGCCGGACGCGGAGTTTGAAGCGCTGCTGGGCCGTCCCATCCCGGAGAACAAGGTACACATCGACCGCAACATGACGCTGGGCGAGATGGGACACGGACGCAGCCCCATCGGCTGGCTGGCGGCTGCCGTGCTGGGCACCCTGCTGCGCCGCAGCATCAAAAAGGGCAAGCCCGACCTGAACATCCTGTTCCAGTACAATATGCCTCTGCGTGCGCTGGCCAAAATGACCAACGGCGCTATCAGCATGGGCATGGTGGACGGCATCGTGATGGAGCTGCAGGGCTTCTGGGTCATCGGCCTTGTGCGGGTGATCGTGGAGGCTGTGAAGAACATCGTGCTGAACAGCCGCATGGAAGAGCGTCTGAAAAACAGCTGAAAGGAAGCAGGCTATGAATTTCTGGAATAACTTCGCGGCAAAGCACCCCGCCGCAGCCAAGTGGGTGCGCGAGGGCGGCCTGTTCGTCATCGTGTCCAACCTCATCACGGTGTTCAAGTACTTGCTGCTGCAATTTCTGCCCAAGGCCTTTGCAAGCCTGCCGGTGGTGGATTTCGGCTGGCCGGGCATTGATATCACCCTGTTCGGCGAGACCTTCAAGTGGAACATCCTCGGCTACGACGCCGCCCACGGCGGTCTGCCCTACTTCTGCGCCTACATGATCGCCATGGTCATCGGCGAGTGCATCAATTTCCCCATTCAGCGCAATTTCGTGTTCCGCAGCAAGGGCAATCTGGCAAAGCAGATCGGCTGGTATGTGCTGGCGTTCTGCGTCATCACCTGCATCGTCAACTCCATCAACTGCATCTGGGTGGCGGTGGCAGGTCTGCTGGTGCCGGACTTCATCTACAACATCGGCACCACCGTCCTCAACGGCGGCATCTCCATGGTCATCTTCTTCTTCGTGAATAAGATCATCTTCCCGGAGGGCGAAAAAGCCGCCAAATAACAAGTCATCTCCTTCATTTTCTTCTTTTCATCACAAAGACTCTCGCCCGCTCTGTGCATACGACAGAACAGGTGGGAGCCTTTGGCTTATGATCATCCTATCGCACAAAAGGCAGGATACCATCGTAATGATGATACCCTGCCTTTGCTCGTTCCGGTCCTCGTCCTGTGACCTCCGCCACAAAAAAATCCCCAGACCGAATGGTCTGGCGGCATCTTTCTTGGTAGACATTCCTACGCGTTGGGAACCGCGCACTAATCAAAGCCCTGCTAGGGCTTTGATTGCCTTCGCTGCGCTCGGCACGTGCTGTTCTCGTCCTGTACCGCCCACCACAAAAAATCCCCAGACCGAATGGTCTGGGGATGTGGTGGAGCATTGTCCACGGCACTCGAACCCAACACTTCCTCACAAGTGACCGTCTTGGCATCGTCCGTGAAGTTGAAGTTGAGCACGACCCGATCATCAAAGACGTAGACCGAGTTGACAAAGGTATCAATGATCTGCCGCTGGTGTTCCGTGCTGCCCACGTCACCCTTGCGGAATTTTTCAAACCAGAACCGCATCCACTCGCGGGTCAGGACGGGCTTTTTCAGCTCTTCTTCCAGAATGCTGGTGTTCAGAGCTTCTTTCCGGGCTTCCAGTTCGTCCAGCCGCTGCTTGGTGGTCGGGGTTAGGATACCCTGTTCAATGGCTTCCAGAAGATTTGCCAGCCGCTTCTCTGTATCCCGGAGTTGGTCTTTCAGAACGGGCAGGCGGGTGTTCTCCTGCTGCTGGGCTTCCATAATCAAATCTATCAGCCGTTCGATGATTTCATCGCTGAAAATCACCTTGATGGCAGTCTCCACCACGAACCGTTCCAACGGCTCTTTGCGGATGGCTTTCAGATCGCAGTGCGCCTTGCCGTGGCGTTTGGCGTTGCCACACTTGTAGTAATAGTAGGTGTTTCCCATGTGGCTTGTGCCGCTTTCGCCGCCCATGAGCGTACCGCACTTGCCGCAGAACAGCTTGGTGGTCAGCAGATAGCTCACATCCTCTTTTGCAGGCCGACCGTGGGCGATCCTGTTCTGCTCGAAACGCTGCTGCACTCGGTCGAACAAATCCTGGTCAACAATAGCCGGAATGCCGCCCGGCGTCACAATGTCCTTGTAGCGGTATTCGCCGATGTAGCGGCGGTTGCGGAAGATCTGGAAGAAGCTGTTCTTTACGAACGGCTTCCCGGTGCGGGTACGCAGGCCGCGCTCATTCAGGGATGCTGCAATCTTCTCAGCCGGTTCGCCGTCGGCGTACCGGCTGAAGATCTCCTGCACGATGGGAGCCGTTTCCGGGTCGATATGGTACAGCCTGTCCTCCTTGCCGATGGTGAAGCCCAGCGGCACCACACCGCCGTTGTACTTGCACTGGAGGGCATTTTCGCGCTCACCGCGCGCCACTTTCAGGGCGAGTTCGGCGGAATAGTATTCCGCCATGCCAATCAGCATACTCTCCACCATAATGCCTTCAGGCCCCTGCGAGATGGGTTCCATGGCAGACACCAGATGGACACCGTTCTTTTCCAGCTGGTACTTGTAGTTCACGGCATCGAATCGGTTCCGGGCAAAGCGGTCCAGCTTCCAGACCAGAACTACGTCGAAGATTTTCTTCGCGCTGTCCTTTATCATGTGCTGGAACTCCGGGCGGTCATCCGTCTTGGCAGAATAGGCACGGTCAATGTAAGTGCCGACCACAGTGATGCCGTTCTTCTCGGCGTAGTCCTTGCAGTCGCGCAGTTGTCCCTCAATGGACGCTTCGCGCTGACTGTCGGATGAATAGCGGGCGTAGATTACGGCGGTCATGGTAGCACCTCTCTTTGCACATCATTGAATCAACGCAATGTTTCGTATAACCTATATACCATATTTCACACCTGTTTGCAAGAAAAACAAAACGGAAAAGTGGTGGTGCTCATCGTGAACACCACCACTTCAGAAGAAA
>OBCV01000419.1_pt1 | contig 9244 bp, 6 predicted proteins | sample 1496081 | NCBI WGS metagenome assembly OBCV01 (sample SAMN01760943, study PRJEB22395) | human gut metagenome | reverse complement strand
GGCTTCCGAACCGTAGAGAGCCGCAGCTGCGGCGCCCGTCAGCACCGACATCGACTCGATATCCTCGGGATTGATGTCGGCGATGGACTCCGTCGCACCGCGCGAATCGAACTCCGTTCCGCCGCCACCGCCGAAATTATACATCGGGATACCGTCGATAACGTAAAGCGCGTTCGACGACTGCGAAATGGATTTGTTACCGCGCAGAATCACCTTCGATGCACCGCCGACTCCCGACGACGAGGTGTTGATCGTGACACCTGCAACCTTACCCGTCAGCGAGTTGATGAAGTTGGCGTCCTTGACGGTCGTGAGGTCTTCGGCCTTGACCTGTTGTACGTTGTAGGCTACGGCTTTTTCCGAACGTTTAATACCAAGAGCAGTGACCACGACTTGTTCGATCTCGGCGGACGACTCCTGAAGCGTAAGGTCGAAAGCAGTACGGTTACCCACATCGACCACCAGAGTCTCATAGCCCAAATAGCTGACTTCCAATTGCCGGGAGGCAGCGGGGGGGGTATCTGAAGCGAGAAAGAGCCATCGGAACCGCTGCTGATGCCGATTGAGGTGCCCCGGATAACAATGGTCGCTCCGACGATCGGGGAGCCATTGATATCGCGGATAGTTCCGGAAATGTCAACAGGGAGCTTTGCCTGTTTTTTTGAGAGAATGATGTTGGAACTACTGATCTGATAGGTGATGTCCGTCCCTTTGACCATTTGGTCGAGGGCTGCTTGCAAGGATTGGTTCGTCACATTTACCGTAACGAGCCTGTTAACATCTACATCATCATTGATTCCGAAAAGAAATTTTGTCTGTCTTTCAATCTCATTCATTACCTGCTTCATACGCACGTTTTCCATCTTGATGGAAACCTTCTGCGTCTGTGCCTGCACCCCAGTAACAGGGATACAGACGAGCGTAAGAACTAAAAGAAAAGACAGGCAGATTTGCTGAATAATCTTTTTATTCATACATTTGTCAAGTTTGGTTCAATGGTTGGGAATTGGTTAATATTCCTGATTGAACTATACGCCGGTGAGTGTTCGCCCACTCATCGGTTTTTCATATCAGGAAGCAAATGTTCAGAGTTGATAGTTCGTGGTTTACATCATAGGCATCTAAAGAATTTGAGATAAGTTAATAATTGGATGGACTATTTAATGATGATTACATCGGTAACAGCATCGTGTTCAAAGGTGAAATCCGAGGCGAGTTGTAGCATATGCAAAGCGTGGTCTATACCGTCCGAAACACGGATTTTCAAACTTTTGTATTTTACGACGGGCATGGTTTCGCGCCGAATCTCTATCTTCACGTTATAACTACGCTCCAACTTGCTCATCAGCTGCTCAAACGGCATTCCGTACACTGAAATAATACCATCCATCCACAGATAATCGTCTTTATCTTCAAGTTCTTGGATTTGAAACCCTCCATCTCGAAGATTGACGATATCGTTGGGCTGCAGAATGACGGATTCTCCGTTTTTTTTATTCGTCACGGCAACCCGGCCGCTAAACAGAGCTGTTGAAAAACGATTCTCCGCTTGGTTGGCGATTACATCGAAATGCGTACCCAATACTTCTACATCACAGGCAAAAGTTTCCACGATGAACGGGCATTCAGAGTTATGGGCGACATTGAATATGGCCTCTCCACTCAACTGGACACGCCGCTCCCCTTTTGGGAAAATCGCAGGATAAACGATGCGGCTCTGCGCATTAAGTTCCACGATGGAGCCATCCCCCAACGTTAGGCGAATATGCTGCCCTGCCGGAACCTCGACAGTCGTTTGCTGTTGTAACCACCGGTTCATGCGTTGACTCAAAAGCACATGGTCGACAGCAATTCCGAGCAGTAAAATGGCGGCAGCAACTCCGGCATAACGCAGCACTTTCGGCCATCCGAAACGTAGGAAAGAGCGTGAATTATTTATACCCGCCTCCGGATTAGGTGCACACATTATGCCCAATACATACAAATTATATGCTTTATCGAGAACTTTCTGATTCTTTTCCGGATCTTCGTTCAGCCAAGCCGAAATCATATCGGTTTCTTCCAAAGTCGTTTGCTCTGCGAAGAAACGGAATAACATTGCATCTGTAACCTTTTTTTCCATTCTGTCATAATATCGCATCTATTTATATAGTTCCACAACTCAATAAGATTCCCTCCTCTAAAATGCGTTTTTTTGCAAATAATTTTTTTTATTAAATTAACCTGTTGCAGGTCAATTATATGGGTAAATATTTTTTTTGCATTATAATCTTTTTAATTTTTTCTTATCTTTGTTCTTGGAATGAAACCGGATACTATCATACTGACCCAGCAGTCGTTCGACAAGTTATTTCGCCTATACCAGCGAAAACTATATGCTGTGGCATATAGCCTTGTACATGATGCAAATACGGCAGAAGATATTGTCCATGACAGTTTCATGACAATTTGGGAGAACCGGGAAACTGTACAGTTTACGAGCATAGAGGCCTATCTTTTCGGTGTCGTAAAAAAACGCTGTCTGAAATATCGTCGGGATAGATATACGGGGAAAGCCGTGTATGAGAAAATCCTGATGAAGGAGCGCGGAGTGATGGATTTTTATACCCGCACGATCGAAAGTTGCAATCCGAACGAATTATTCCAGCGGGAAATCATCGAGATATGCCGCAAACAACTGGAACAAATGCCGGAATTGACCAAACAGGTATTCATAGCTCATAAACTGGAGGGAAAAAGTTACAAAGAGATTGCTGACATGCTATGCATCAACCTCAAAAAAGTAGATAGGGAATTACAACAGGCGGCAATGAAATTACGCTTGTCTTTGAAGGATTATTTGCTCTTATTGCTATTGATAGTATATTCTGAAATATAATCGGCTGATCTGTTCTTGGGTCAAATTTTTCTCGTTTCTAATTTTAAGAAAAAATCAAAAAAAGAGCTTTAGGAGAGGGAATCTTATTGAGTTGTGGAACTATATATTAGATGGCATTGTTTTGTCGGATCTAATATATAGTATACAAAATGAATCAACTTACTCAAAACTCCCGACAATCGCTTTCTCCTCTCCGTTGGGTTCCGAGTTTGTACTTTGCGATGGGCCTTCCGTTTGTGGTTCTGAACATGGTCTCTGCGGTTCTGTTCAAGGATCTGGGGATCTCGGACGCACAAATCGCGTTCTGGACATCGCTTATCATGTGGCCGTGGACGATCAAATTCCTGTGGAGCCCCTTCTTGGAAATTTTCCGTACCAAAAAATTCTTCGTCGTCACGACGCAGCTCCTAAGCGGCATATTGTTCGGCCTTGCTGCTCTGTCGCTTCACCTACCGTCGTTCTTCGCCGTTACGATCGCCGTCTTTGCCGTCGTTGCGTTCAGCGGCGCCACGCACGACATCGCGGCCGACGGCGTCTACATGTCGGAACTCACGACGCAGGATCAGGCGAAGTATATCGGCTGGCAGGGTGCGTTCTACAACCTTGCGAAACTGGTCGCCACGGGCGGCCTGGTGTGGTTCGCAGGTTTTCTCTACGAAGGCTTCAGCGCCGTGGGTGCAGCAACATTCGACGCCTACGTACGTTCGTGGACGGTGGTGCTTGCCATTCTTTGCGGCCTGCTCGTCCTGCTGGGCGTCTACCATGTCCGGGCGCTTCCCGCCGGGGGCGGTGCTGCCGAACGGCATTCGCTGCGGGATGGCCTTTCGGGCCTGAAAGAGGTCGTCGGGGCCTTCTTCCAGAAAAAGCATATCTGGTACTACCTCGGATTCATCATCCTCTATCGTCTGGGCGAGGGCTTCGTGATGAAGATCGTGCCGTTGTTCCTCAAAGCCGATACGGCTTCGGGCGGTCTGGGCCTCACGAACCAGCAGATCGGCCTTTACTACGGGACATTCGGTGCCGGGGCTTTTCTTTTGGGTTCGCTGCTGGCGGGCTACTATATCGCACACCGGGGCCTGCGACGCACTCTTTTCATATTATGCTGTATCTTTAATATCCCGTTCGCGGTCTATGCGCTGCTGGCATGGCTGCAGCCTCAGTCGATGTGGATCGTGGGCGGGGGCATCGTGCTGGAATACTTCGGCTACGGGTTCGGATTCGTGGGCCTTACGCTGTTTATGATGCAGCAGGTTGCCCCGGGGCGTCACCAGATGGCGCACTACGCCTTCGCTTCGGGTATCATGAACCTTTCGGTGATGCTCACGGGCGCCGTTTCGGGTTACCTGAGCGATGCCTTGGGTTACGGCATGTTCTTCCTCGCAGTTATGTTGGCCACGGTTCCGGCATTTCTGGTGACGTGGTTCGTACCCTTTACCTATGACGACAAACCAAACGACAAATAATTTATATGGATACACTGAAAATTGCGGGCTCGAATCAGCCCGATATGCCGTGGGAGGATCGTCCCGCAGGCTCCAAAGAAGTGATGTGGCGCTATTCGGCCAATCCGATCATCCCGCGCGACGCGCTTTCGACGTCGAACAGCATTTTCAACTCGGCGGTCATTCCCTTCAAGAAAGGCAAGTATAACTATGCGGGCGTTTTCCGGTGCGACGACACGAACCGCCGGATGCGCATCCACGTGGGCTTCTCGGTCGACGGCCTTCGGTGGGAGATCGAGGAGTCCGACTTCCGGCTGGAGGGTGCGGACGCCGAGATCGGCCAGTGGGTCTACGGCTACGATCCTCGCGTTGCGAAGATCGGCGACAAATACTACGTTACGTGGTGCAACGGCTACCACGGGCCGACGATCGGCATTGCGTGGACGGATGATTTCGAGACGTTCCACCAGTTTGAAAACGCATTTCTTCCCTATAACCGCAACGGGGTTCTGTTCCCGCGCAAGATCGGGGGCCGGTTCGCGATGCTGTCGCGTCCGAGCGACACGGGTCACACGCCCTTCGGGGACATCTTCTATTCGGAGTCTCCGGACATGGAGTTCTGGGGCCGCCACCGGCATGTGATGTCTCCGGCGGCTTTCGAGGTGTCGGCATGGCAGTGCATGAAGATCGGCGCGGGCCCCGTTCCCATCGAGACCTCGGAGGGCTGGCTGCTGTTCTACCACGGGGTGCTTCGCTCATGCAACGGCTATGTCTACGCCTTCGGCTCGGCATTGCTGGATTTGGAGGAGCCGTGGAAGGCCACGGCCCGCAGCGGTCCCTATCTGATTTCGCCGCGCGAAACGTACGAATGCATGGGCGACGTTCCGAACGTCACATTCCCCTGCGCGTCGCTCCATGACCCCGAAACGGGCCGGATCGCCGTCTATTACGGATGCGCCGACACCGTCACGGGCCTTGCGTTCGGCTATATCCCTGAAATTATCGACTTCACGAAGAAAAACAACATCCTATGAGAAGCCTTGCGCTGCTTGCGGTTCTGACGCTGTGTCTGGGAGCACGGGCACAAGAGCCTGCGGAGTGTGTGGATCCGTTCATCGGGACTACGAACTTCGGGACGACGAACCCGGGGGCTGTCACGCCGCACGGGATGATGTCGGTGGTTCCGTTCAACGTCATGGGGTCGGAGGAGAACGTCTACGACAAGGACGCCCGCTGGTGGTCCACGCCCTACGAATACCACAACAAATTCTTCACGGGCTTTGCGCACGGCGCCTTGAGCGGCGTGGGGTGCCCCGAGCTGGGCGCGCTGCTGACGATGGCCACGACGGGCCCTCTGACGGTGGATTACCGGGAGTACGGCACGTCGTATAGGGACGAAAAGGCCTCCCCGGGCTATTACTCGGTCTTTCTGGACAAGTACGGCGTCCTTGCCGAGGTCACGGCCACGGCGCGTACCTCGGTGGAACGCTACACGTTCCCCGGAGGAGAAGGGCATATCCTGTTGAATCTGGGCGAGGGGCTTACCAACGAGTCGGGCGCAATGGTGCGCCGGGTGAGCGCCACGGAGATCGAGGGCACGAAGTTGCTGGGGACGTTCTGCTACAATGCGCAGAAGGTTTTCCCGGTGTACTTCGTGCTGCGCGTTTCGAAGACTCCGAGTGCCGGCGGCTATTGGAAGAAGCAACGGAAGATGACGGGCGTGGAGGCGGAGTGGACGCCGGACAACGGGAGATATAAACTCTATACGGAGTACGGGCGCGAGCTTTCGGGCGACGACGTGGGCTACTGGTTCTCCTTCGACGGCCTTGCGGCGGGCGAGCAGGTGGAGGTGCGCATGGGCATCTCGTATGTCTCTACGGAGAACGCGCGCAAAAACCTCGATGCCGAGCAGGCCGCGGACGCGCCGTTCGACGCCATCCGGGAACAGGCCCGCAAGGGCTGGAACGAGGCTCTGGGCAGAATCCGGGTCGAGGGCGGCGCCGAGCAGCAGCAGAGGGTGTTCTACACGGCGTTGTACCATGCGCTGCTGCACCCGAACCTCGTGAGCGACGTGAACGGCGAATACCCGCTGATGGAACGTTCGGGCGAGCCGGGCGATGGCGAACGTTATACGGTCTTCTCGCTGTGGGACACCTGCCGCAACCTGCACCAGCTGCTGACGCTTGTCTACCCGGATCGTCAGCGGGAGATGCTGCGCTCGATGACGGGGATGTACGAGGAGTGGGGTTGGCTTCCGAAATGGGAGCTTTACGGCCGCGAGACCTTCACGATGGAGGGAGACCCTGCGATCCCGGTGATCGTCGACAGCTGGATGAAGGGCCTTCGGGATTTCGATGTCGCCAAGGCCTACGAGGCGATGCGCAAGTCGGCCACGACGCCCGGTGCGCAGAACCGCATGCGGCCCGACATCGACCCCTATATCGAGAAAGGCTATATCCCGCTGGGGTTCTACGCCAAGGACCTTGCGGGCGACACCTCCGTCTCGCACGCGCTGGAGTACTACATGGCCGACGCGGCCCTGTCGCTGCTTGCCGACTCGCTCGGACACGGGGACGACGCGCGTCTGTTCCGCGCCCGCTCGTTGGGCTATAAGCGTTATTACAGCCCGGAAAGCGGGACTTTGCGTCCGCTCCATCCCGACGGAACTTTTTTAAGCCCCTTCGACCCGAAGGCGGGCGAGAACTTCACGGCGGCTCCGGGCTTCCACGAGGGGAGTGCGTGGAACTATACGTTCTACGTTCCGCACGACGTGGAGGGGCTTGCGAAGCTGATGGGCGGACGACGCAAATTCATCGACAAACTGCAAATGGTCTTCGACGAGGGGTTGTACGACCCTGCGAACGAACCCGACATCGCCTATGCCTACCTGTTCAGCCGTTTCCGGGGCGAGGAGTGGCGCACGCAGCGGGAAACCCGGCGGCTGTTGGAGCGATACTTTACCACCGCCCCCGACGGCATCCCGGGCAACGACGACACGGGGACGATGTCGGCGTGGGCTGTCTTCACGATGCTGGGACTCTATCCCGACTGCCCGGGCGAACCATACTATACACTGACGTCCCCGACATTCGACCGGGCCGAAATCGACACGGAGCGGGGAACGCTGGTGATCGAAAAACACGGCGAGGGCTATATCGACCGGATGACGCTGGGCGATAAACCGCTGAAAAATTATCGTATCTTGCACGATGACTTGCTCAAGGGCGGCAAACTTACTTTCGAACTTAAAACTGCAAAATAGATGAAACTTTCCGGATTATTATTCGCTGCGGCCCTGCTGGGCAGCTGCACGCAGCCTGCCGCGGAGGAGAATTACACGCGCCATGTCGATCCGAAGATCGGCACAGGCGGCCACGGGCACGTCTTCGTGGGAGCCAACGTCCCCTTCGGCCTGGTGCAGGTGGGTCCGACGAGCATTCCGCAGACGTGGGACTGGTGCTCGGGCTACCACGCGAGCGATTCGACCGTTATCGGCTTTTCGCACACGCACCTTTCGGGCACGGGCATCGGCGACCTGTTCGACATTACCGTCATGCCCGTCGTGGGTGAAGTGACCTATGCCCGCGGCGAGGAGAATGACCCGGCCTCGGGCCTGTGGTCTTACGCCGACCGTACGCGGGAGATCACGAAACCCGGTTATTACTCGGTTCCGCTTGTGCGCTACGGCATTACGGCCGAGCTGACGGCCACGGAGCGCGTGGGTCTGCACCGCTACACGTTCCCGGCGTCGGACGCCGCAGCCGTGGTCTTCGATCTGGAGAACGGCGGCTGCTGGGACAAGGCCACCGATACGGGCTTCCGCTTCTCGGACGACAGCACGCGCATCGCCGGATGGCGCTGCTCGACGGGGTGGGCCAAAAATCAGGAGGTCTACTTCGTGGCCGAGTTTTCAAAACCCGCGAAGGGGATTTCCTACCTGCAGCCGGGCGAGATAGACGATTCCAAAATGCCCCGGATCGCGGCCCGTTATGCACGTGTGGACTTCGACACGGCGGAGGGCGAACAGGTGCTCGTGAAAGTGGCCCTTTCGCCCGTAAGTATCGAAGGCGCGAAGGCAAACCTTGCGGCGGAACTCCCCGGATGGGATTTCGACGCTACGGCGGCCGCTGCCGACAAGGCGTGGAACGATGAACTGTCGAAGGTGAAGATCGAGACGGAGGATGAAACGTCGAAGCGCATCTTCTATACGGCGCTGTATCATACGATGGTGGCTCCGTCGCTCTTCTGCGATGTGAACGGCGATTACCGCGGAGCCGACGGCAAGGTGCATGAGAATCCGGGGCGCGATACCTATACGACCTTTTCGCTGTGGGACACTTACCGGGCCGCGATGCCGCTGATGACCGTCCTGCACCCGGAGCGGATGCCCGACATCATCCAGACGATGCTGCACATCGCCGACGAGCAGGGACGGCTCCCGGTATGGCACCTGTGGGGTAATGAGACCGACTGCATGGTGGGCAACCCGGGCATCGTAGCGGTGGCGGACGCCATCGTGAAGGGCATCGGGGGCTTCGACCGCGAAAAGGCCTTCGAGACGATCCGTAAGACGGCCATGAACCCCGACCGGGGCAACGGCCTGCGCATGGAGTACGGCTACATCCCGTGCGAGATGTTCAACGAGGCCGTAGCCTATGACATGGAGTACGCTTTGGCTGACGGCGCGGCGGCGCGTGCCGCCGAAGCGCTGGGCAAGGCGGAGGATGCGAAGTATTTCGAGGAACGCAGCCATAGCTACCGCAACTATTTCGACCCGCAGACGGGATTTATGCGGGGCCGGGATTCGAAAAAAGGCTGGAGGACGCCCTTCAATGCGTTCGCCTCGACGCACCGCGCCGACGATTACTGCGAGGGCAACGCCTGGCAGTATACGTGGCTGGCTCCGCATGATGTCGCAGGGCTT
>OBCV01000416.1_pt1 | contig 9338 bp, 3 predicted proteins | sample 1496081 | NCBI WGS metagenome assembly OBCV01 (sample SAMN01760943, study PRJEB22395) | human gut metagenome | reverse complement strand
CAGATGCCTCTACACTGCTCTCACCAAACAGCGCTCCGTAGTATTTATTTTCCTGCTGCTTAAGCAGCTCCACTACACGTTCAATAGGCTCTGTGTCTATTGAAACTCCTTTTTTTATGAGTGAAAGGTTGGCTTCTGCTGTCATGGAAAGTCTCGCTTCCTCAAGCTTTCTTTGAGCTGTCACAAGCCTTGCTTCCCGGCTGTCTGTAATCTGATTATCCGCAGCTTTATTCGCTGAGGCTTGCGATGCTGCACTATCCTTGCCTCTTGCAGCTATAAGCTTTGACAGATTCTCTATCGTGACAGGTATGTTATCTGACTCTAATGTGACAATGTCATCTGCGGTCGCCTCACCTAATACATCACAGGCTTTCTTTGCCATGTCAAATGTCAGACCATCTTGTGACATAGTGGCATCTGTAGCCTTTTTTCCCATTGCCAGTGCTTCTGTCACTGCCCTTGCATAAAAATCACTGCTCACATTTTCTTTTGCTGCGTTGATGCAGTCTACCTGATTCGCAAGCAGCACATTATCAGGTGTAACGGCTATATCTTCATCTATCAGCCATCTGCACTGATTCAGATTCTCATCACTACTGTCTATATGAGCTTCCTCTAATATCTGTTTAAGCTGTGGCTTAAGCTCCTCAAACAGCTCATCTGATATCTCCGTCATTTTGGTTTTCTGCCTGTAATCTTGTACCTGACTGCTGCTGTACGTAGCCTTGTATACATTGGAAACCGTCGGATTCATGTTATTTCTGACCAGATATGCCTTTGTCTCATTGGATATATTTGTAAGGCTCTTTGCCCGGTCTATGGCATCTGTACCTGCCTTTATATTATCATCTGTAGCAGGAATATCATATGCTTTCATCTGATTGACAAGCATGGCCGCTTCAGTCTGGCTTCCCGTGATGGCTGGAAGCTGCTCCAGGCTCAGAGCATCTCCATGTATGGAGATATCTAAACCTGCCTTTGCCAGCACTGCTTTTAGCTTATCGGTCTCAGTGACAATGACATCGTAGCCGTCATCCTTTGCAGCTTTGTAATCATCACTCGTGGTGGTGCTTGCAGTGACAATCATATCATTTCGCCTGTTTTCTGAGGTCTGATTCATGTCATTTAGCAGATTTTCTGCCATATCTGTGTCATCGCTGTTCCCGGCTTCATTTTTAGCCTGTGGTCTTGCATATATAGTATCCGACATATCAACAGAGTTTGACGAACCGACAACAGCCGCCTTTTTTGACATATTGTCACTGCTGTCTGTCTTTATGTAGTCTGACACACGCATACCCGTTGTCATGTCATTTATGGTTTTTGTGTCCGTATTTTTCGTATCTGTGCTTTTATTAATCAAATTCTCTATCTGCATATTTCCTGCTCCGTGCCCTGCATATATACCATCTCTGCAGCCTTTATTTATGGATATTTTTTTCTCATATGTGAGGGGGTGGTTCTGAATAGTTATCTTTTTATTATATATCGACATATAATACGCAAAAATAAAGACCGCGCCTTAAATTGGCGCGGTCCTTTACCCTGCTGTTTACCGGTATATTAGTATTTAAATACAGCAACTCCGTAAGGCGCAAGTGGATAAGCAAATGAAAATGGTCTGCCGTCACACTCTGATTTGACTGCCTTATAGTCCAGCTTCTTATATGACTGTTTTGCTGCCTTGCCTCTGCCCTTTGCAGCCTTCTTTACAGGCGCTTGTACCGTTTTGCCGGTAAACTTAGGATCCTCACTATCTAAAACGAGCTGATATGTCTTGTGCTTTGGCACTCCGACTCTGTAATCAGGTCTCTCTACCGGTGTGAAATTGATGACAAAGAGCATATTATTCTTGCCATCCTTACTCTTTCTGATAAAGCTGAAGATGCTTCTGTCTGCATCGTTTGCATTTATCCATTCAAAGCCTTCCCAGCTTGAATCCAGCTCATACAGACAGCGGTTTCTCCTATAGAGGTGAAGCAGCTCCTTTACCCAGTTCTGGATCTTTTTATGCTCCGGATTCTCAAGCAGATACCAGTCGAGTTCTCTTTCCTCACTCCACTCCTGCTTCTGTGCAAACTCCTGTCCCATAAAAAGAAGCTTCTTTCCACAGTGTCCCATCATAAATGCATATCCTGCCATGAGATTCTTGAATTTATCCCCTTCTAAGCCCGGCATTTTGTTGAGCATAGAACACTTCAGATGTACCACCTCATCATGTGACAGTACCAGAATATATTTCTCACTCTCATTATAGCTCATCGCAAATGTCATCTTATTGTGGTTATTTTTACGGAAATATGGATCCAGCTTCATATAATCAAGGAAGTCATGCATCCATCCCATGTTCCACTTGTAGCTGAAGTTCAGTCCGTCTTCCTCTACCTTGCCTGTTACCTTTGGCCATGCGGTAGACTCTTCGGCTATCATTACAGTTCCGTGATTTCTTCCAAGTATGAGTGTATTGATATGCTTGAAAAACTCTACTGCCTCGAGGTTCTTATTTCCTCCAAACTTGTTTGGCACCCACTGTCCGTCGTTCTTTCCATAGTCAAGATAAAGCATTGACTCAACTGCATCCACACGGAGTCCGTCTACGTGGTAATTTTCTATCCACATAAGTGCACTTCCGATAAGGAAGTTCTTTACTTCATTCTTACCGTAGTCAAATATCTTTGTGCCCCAGTCGGGATGCTCTCCCTTTCTTGGGTCTGCATACTCATATGTGGCTGTTCCATCGAAATTGGCAAGTCCATGCGCATCCTTTGGGAAATGTGCAGGTACCCAGTCGAGGATTACTCCGATATTATTTTTATGGCACTGATCAACAAAGTATGCAAAATCCTCAGGCTCTCCATACCTCGATGTAGGTGCATAGTAGCCTGTCACCTGATATCCCCATGAGCCATCAAACGGATACTCTGAAATACCCATAAGCTCAATATGTGTATATCCCATAGTTTTCACATAGGATATGAGTGATTTTGCAAGCTCCCTGTATGTATAAAAGCCCTCATCATCCCTGCCCGGATGTCTCATCCATGAGCCCGGATGACACTCATATATAGCCATAGGTGAAGAATATACATCAGCATCTGACTTTGCTGCTCTCTTATCCATCCACTCTTTGTCAGTCCATGTGAAGTGCTCGATATCTGTGATGATTGACGCTGTTCCCGGACGAAGCTCTGCGTAGTTTGCGTATGGATCCGCCTTGTACAGCTTATCACCCTGTTCAGTGACTATAATAAACTTATACATCTGACCCTTTTGCGCTCCCGGTACAAAAAGCTCATACACTCCCATGGTTTCCGGCTCTACACGCTTCATCTCATGACTGGTCTCATTCCAGTCGTTAAACTCACCAAACACGTATACTTCCCTCGCATGTGGCGCCCAGACGTCAAAGCACACTCCTTTTTTTCCTTTACGCTCAGCTAAGTGAGCACCCATCTTCTTGTAGATATCATAGTGTGTTGCCTGACCAAACAGGTAACAATCCATTGCTGTAAAATTACACATATATATACCCCCCATAAGTATTTATTTTTCCCTGAAATGATCCTCTTTGAGTACAATTCGGTCATCATCTGTATATCGCCTGGCTGTCAGAATACTTATAGCCTTCTTAAGTCCGCTGTGAGCCTCCCTGTCTATGGCCTCGTCAATTATATCCTTGACCTCTGTCAGAGTGGTAGCCTGGTCTATCCTCTCAATATTGCTGATTCTGTTATGCAATGCCAGAATAGCCATCTCATCTATCTTGTACCCAAGCTCTGCAGAGTACGATTTGGCAAACAATACGAGTTCATCATTTGTAAAAATAGGGACCGATATCTTTTCCGTGAACTTGGATGCAAAGCCCTCATCCATTGAGAGAGCCTTCTTTATACCCTTTGATGTATCCTCAAGTATATAGAGTGTTCCTGTAATATCATGCTCCATCAAAAATGATAGCTGGGCAGCTATGCTGCGGTCGATATCACCGGCTCTTTCTATGATGAGACAGCCTCCTGTTATCTTTCTGACTACCTGCTGCACATCCTTTTTATTGAGTGCGGCAGCATCAATCTTGCCCATCTTTCCTGTAAGCTGTTCACCATCTTTTTGTAATACCTTTATAAAGCTTGTAGCAAGCATTGTCTTTCCGCAACCCTGCTCTCCCTGTATAATGAGATTGCCTGTGGATGCGTTTTCTTTCCTGTTGAAATGATCAAGCACTGCATTATATGCCTTGCAGATCTGATCCTCCATACCCTTTACCGGTATGAAATATGAAAAAATAGCTTTCTGTTCGCTTGTAAGCTCTTTTATATGTTTTGTTTCTTTCAATTTCGAGTCATCTTCTTCGCTGTCTAAATCCTCCGGCAATGAAATATCCGGCATTTTTCTTGTCTTAGCCATATCCAGCTTCTTCTCCAGTCCCGGATTCTTTGCTGTCATCTTGGCTATTTCCTGCTCGATAAATGATGTCACATGATCAAAATCTCTCTTCTCAGAAACGTTTTCTTCCTCCTGTGAAGCCTCTTCATCTGATGTATCATCATCGACATTTAACATATCATCTGTTATTTCAGGCATCATGGTAGTCGGCTGCGTGAGTATCTCGTCTTTCTCAGACTCCTCTGCCATAATTATATCCTCCGGCTCTCCAACCGGTTCCCTGGCTTCATCTGCAGCCTCTTCAGGTACTTCCCGTGACTCCTGCACTTCTTCTATAGCTTCTTCTATAGCCTCTTCCGGTGCTTCCTGCGGCTCCTGTGCTTCGTCTATAGCTTCTTCCGGTGTTTCCTGCGGCTCCTGTACTTCATCCACAGTCTCATCTGCATAAAGCTCCTGCATATCCGGTTTCTGCTCTTCTTCAGGCTCCTTCACGGCAGCTTTCTGCTCTATAATATCAACCGGGACCTTCAAATACTCCTCCTCAAGAAGTTCCTTCGGAGTGACACCTGCATCCAGCTTTGGAATGACATCATTTAGTCTCTCCATGATGTCTCCTGCCTCCTGAAGTGCTCTTGCCTTAGCTGACTCAAGTTTCTGCTGCTCAGCCTCTTTAAGTGCAATTTCAGCCGCATGTCTGGTCTTTTCCCATTCTTCAAGCACATCCTGTATAGACATCTGTCCTGTAATCTGATGCTCAAGCTGAGTCTTTTCACTCATGACCATAGACATCTGTCCGTCAGCGTCTTCACCCAAAAGCTCTTTGAAATTCAACTTAAGTGAACCATCTATCTCTTCATCTGTAGCGATATGCTCTGTCTCTTCCGGCTGCTGTACATACTCTTCCTGCTCCTTTTCGAGCTTGAGATAAGGAATATCCTCAACTATCTTTTTGATGGTATCCATCGTATCAGCAACTTCATTCTTGCCCTTGGCCTCCATGATCTGCTGCATACCCTTGGCAATCTCCTGCTGTAAATTTACAGTATTGAACTTCTCCTGATTTACAGTAATCTGCGGAATAGTTACGTCATCATGCACTATCTCTCCGCCCTTTACCATCTCCATGGCACCTATCTCAGTGACCTCAGCCTCATCCTTTATCTTAGCCGGCTTTTCCTTCTCTGCCTTGAATCGTCTGTACTTTTCCTCCTGAGCCTTGGTAAGTGGCTGATAAAGCATCTTAAGCTCCAGCGCACGCTCCACATATGGTCCGTCTCCGAACCACAGAATGAGCTCATCGCAGGCATCTATACACTTATCGGCTTTTCCGGCCTTGTGGTATAGATATGCAAGCTCATATGCCCACTCCTCAGTGTATTCTTCATCCTTGTACTCTTCAAGAATAGTGATAAGCTCATCAAATGAAGCCCCCTGCCCTTTTTTGATGGCATATCTTAATACATACTTCATATCATCATGAGGCGCTATCTCAACAAACTCATCATAATACTCTGTAGCAGCATCATAATCACCCATCTTGATGGCGACCTCAGCCAGTCTGTATATAATCATCCTGCCGATTGGTGAACGGTCATAGGCCATTAAAAGTATGTCCCTTGCATCCTGGTATCTTTCGGCCTTCTCGTAGATTTCGCCGATTTTAACGAGTGTATTTACATTTTTAATTTTGTTCCAATTTATGCTATCCGCAATCTCTGCTGCGCTCATATAGCCCTCCTCGGCGCTTAGGGCTTTTATCTGATCCAGCTTGAGATTGTATTCGTATTTATCCACTTATTTCACCTACTCGTATTTAAGCTTATTATTTTTTGTATCTACGCCTGTTGTCTTTGTATAATCCCTTGTGTCCTCAGGAAGCTTCTTTTTCCTGAGAGCATAATTAACAACTCTTTTCACAATATAGTATATCACAGCAAAGGTCGGAACACCAAGTAACATTCCAAGAAAACCAAACATTCCTCCGCCGATTAGTATGGCAAACATAACCCAGAAGGTCGAAAGACCGGTAGATGAGCCAAGTATCTTAGGCCCTATTATATTGCCATCCACCTGCTGCAGCACGACAATAAATATCAGGAGATAAAGTGCATGCCACGGACTCTGAATTACTACTATGAGTAACGATGGAATTGCACCGATAAACGGTCCGAATACCGGAATCACATTTGTGACGCCGATAATCACTGCAACGAGCACCGATGATGGAATCCTTAAAATCAGACATCCGAAATATGCAATCACACCTATAATCAGTGAATCTATAATCTTACCGCTTATGAAGCCTCCAAAAATCTCATTTGTCTTTCTGATCGTCTCAATGATGATATTGCCTGTCTTTGGCTTGCAGACAGCATATATTATCTTTTTGCTCTGTCCTGCGAGAGTCTCCTGAATACTCATCACATAGACCATCACGATTATTCCGATAATAAAATTAAATAAGCCTCTGACTACCGAAATCACACCGGTTGTAATCTGTGCAACATACTTCTGTGCCTCAGGAATCAGCTTTTCTGTGGCATAATCCTCAATGTAGTCGGTTGCATTCTGTAAACCTGTGCTCGCGAGCTCAGCAATTTTGCTGTCCCCGAAATTGCCGTTCTTTATCATGTTAATGAATGCCGCAACATCATTTGGCAGTGTCTTCATAAGTCCTGATATACTTGCTATGACAGAAGGCACAATAGCCGCAATGAGGAGCGAAATAATCGCTACCAGAATAATAACCGAGCCTGTGATTGCAAGAGCTCTTGAAACCTTTCGCAGCTTGCTTTCGCTTTTCATCTTTTTGGAAAGAAGCTTTTTAAAGCATCTTTCCAGCCACAGCATGACAGGATTCATCAGGTATGCAAGCACAAGTCCCATTATAATAGGCATTGCTGCCGCAAGCAGCTTGCTCCATATGCCTGCAAAGCCCTCAAATCTGTACAGTGCAAAGAAAAACAGTATACTGACTGCAAACGTGACAAATACAATGACACCTATTCTGATCAGATGTGGCCATTCCTCACGCCCCGGGTGCGAATTCTGCTTCGCACCCTTATCTGCATTTATCTCAATGTTTGATTTTTTACCAGCTTTTCCGGTTTCTTCCATCGGATTAAACTCTCCTTATTTACGGTTATAGTTGATGAGACATCCCTTTAATATTATCTCTCTTTCATCATCTGTGAGCTCACCCATCTTCAGTGTAAATGGCTTTAATTCACCATCCTTGACAACATATGCCTCAAACTCCGTCTTTGCATCCTCGATTTCCTTCTTGATTCCCGGAAGGAAGATATAGTCGAGGTTGTGGAACGGAAGCTCTCCCTCATCGATGATGAATGGAAGCATTCCCCAGTTGATAAGGTTTGAACGGTATCTCTTTGTGGCATACTCGTTTGCGATATTTGCCCAGCCTCCGAGTACCTTCTGGCAGCTGGCAGCCTGCTCTCTTGCTGAGCCGTCACCCGGCTTAACAGCAAAAATTGTGCTTCCGAAGCCCATATTCTCATGGCTTGCCTCAGGGAATTTTTTCTTTACTACTCCCATGATTTCAGCAACCTCAGGAACAGCCTTTCCTGCGCACTCACCACTCTCTATAGCCTTCTGGGCCTTCTGGATTTCCTTTGCTCTGCCTACATACTCAGGATCCTTTCTTGAAAGTGCGAACTCTGCAAGTCCAAGAGGGTTTGAACGATATGAAGATGTCTCTCCTGAAGGAATGAGCTCATCTGTTGTAGTAACAGGATCATGAATCTCTGAAACCACCTTAAGGAGCATATTCTCAGGAAGCGCGCTCATTGCCGGCCAGTCCTTGATGTTTGGTCCGAACTGGATTTCAACTGAAGGATCTGCCACTCCATGGCTGTCAAATACACGGTTCTCATATATAGTCTTGTCAAAGAAATATTTTGGCTTTGTAAAGTTGACATCAATATCCGCTGCTGATGTAAGGAAGCCCTTGTTTGCTGCTGTTGCAGCGATTGAACGTGCATCCATGAGTGCCACTGAGCTGATCTGTCCGTTCTGTACCTTAGAACCCTCTCTGTTAGGGAAGTTTCTTGTTGAATGACGGATAGAGAATGCGTTGTTGGCAGGTGTATCTCCTGCACCAAAGCAAGGTCCGCAGAAAGCAGTCTTTACGATTGCACCTGTCTCAAGAAGCTTTGCTACAGCTCCGTTTTTCACAAGCTCCATGTATATTGGAGTAGATGCCGGGTAAACACTCAGTGTAAACTCGTCTGCTCCGATTGAATGTCCGTTTAATATGTCAGCCGCATCGCAGATATTCTCAAATCCACCGCCTGCACAGCCTGCGATGATTCCCTGGTCTACATACAGTTTTCCGTCTCTTACCTTACTCTTTAAATCAAGCTTCACCTTGCCGTCAAAGCTTACCTCAGCTCTCTTCTCACAGTCATCGAGAATATCCATGAGGTTTGCATTGAGCTCATCGATAGTGTAGGTATTGCTTGGGTGGAATGGCATAGCTATCATTGGGCGGATCTGGCTTAAATCAATCTCAATAAATCTGTCGTAGTAAGCCACCTCACCCGGATTAAGCTCCTTGTGGTCCTCAGCCCTACCGTGAATCTCAAAGAATTCCTTAACCTGGTCATCTGTTCTCCAGATAGAAGAAAGACATGTAGTCTCTGTTGTCATAACATCGACACCTATACGGAAGTCAACGCTCAGATTAGACACACCCGGTCCTACAAACTCCATAACTTTGTTCTTTACAAATCCGTTTCCGAATACCTCTCCGATAATTGCAAGTGCGACATCCTGTGGTCCAACGCCCTTGATTGGCTCTCCTGTCAGGTAAATGCCTACTACCTCAGGCATATCAATATCATATGTCTGTTCAAGAAGCTGCTTAACAAGCTCAGGTCCACCCTCGCCGACTGCCATAGTACCAAGTGCACCATAACGTGTATGTGAATCAGAAC
>OBCV01000402.1_pt1 | contig 9637 bp, 8 predicted proteins | sample 1496081 | NCBI WGS metagenome assembly OBCV01 (sample SAMN01760943, study PRJEB22395) | human gut metagenome | reverse complement strand
GAGAGCCGCAGAAAAAACGCAGCGGTACTGACGCAGAAATTGAAAGATGCGCTGATAGGTCTCAATTTCCTGACGGTGGAATTTGACATCGCAGTCAGACCCGGTCAGGCCATTACAACAAAAGGCTATGATGATGTGGAATTCCTGATTTCCACCAATCCCGGAGAAAGTCTGAAACCTTTGAACCAGGTGGCCAGTGGCGGTGAACTGTCCCGGGTGATGCTGGCGATCAAAACGGTGCTGGCAGGGAAAGATGCCATTGATACATTGATTTTTGATGAGATCGATACCGGTATCAGCGGCAGAACCGCATGGAAAGTAGCGGAGCAGCTGAGTATTCTGGCAGGAGCCCATCAGGTCATCTGTATCACTCATCTGCCTCAGATCGCAGCCATGGCGGATGTGCATTTCATTATTGAAAAGAGCAGTACCGATGATATGACCATTACGGACATTCACAAGGTGGCAGAAGAAGAAAGTCTGGCGGAGCTGGCAAGACTGTTAGGCAGTGATGCACTGACGGAAGCGGCGCTTTCCAATGCAAAGGAAATGAAAGAACAGGCAAACGGGTTTAAAGAAGCCAGATAAGGGAAATGCTATAGTGAAAGAAACATTGAAAAAGGATGAAGAAGTATTTCATCCTTTTATTTTGTGCAAATTCAACCAAAATAAAGCACCATATTTGTGAATTAAATTGATTGAATTTGACTGAATGTGAAGATATAATAACATCATAAGAACAAGAAAGATGACAGACAGGAGGGATAGAAATGATTTGTACCGTGACTTTCAATCCGTCACTGGATTACATCGTATCCGTGGATGACTTTCAGCTGGGAATGACGAACAGAACCTCATCAGAGCTGATTCTTCCGGGAGGAAAGGGAATCAATGTCTCTATCGTACTGAAGAATCTGGGACTGGATTCCACAGCCCTGGGATATGCGGCGGGATTCACTGGAGAGGAACTGATCCGGAGATTGAACGAGTTTGGCGTAAATGCTGATTTCATCAAAATCGATCACGGAATGACCAGAATCAATCTGAAGCTGAAAAGTATTGACGGAACAGAGATCAATGGCTGTGGCCCGGATATTGATGCAAAAGCTTTGGAACAGCTGATGGAAAAGATTGACAGACTGGGAGACGGAGATGTCCTGGTATTGGCAGGAAGTATTCCTTATACCATGCCGGATGACATGTATCAGCGGATCCTGGAGCGGATTCAAGGCAGAGGAGTCCTGACAGTGGTGGATGCCACCAGAGACCTGCTGGTCAAGGTATTGCCGTATCATCCATTTCTGGTGAAACCAAACAATTATGAATTGGGAGAAATCTTCGGTGTGAAGCTCTCCACAAGGGAAGAAGTGGTTCCTTACGGTAAGAAACTGCAGGAGATGGGAGCACAGAATGTACTGATCTCCATGGCAGGCGAAGGAGCAGTATTGATCGCAGCGGACGGACAGAGCATGGGAGCTCCGGCACCGAAGGGAACACTGGTCAATGGTGTGGGTGCAGGCGATTCCATGGTGGCAGGTTTCCTGACAGGATGGATGGAAAAGAAAGATTATGTACATGCGTTCCATATGGGAATTGCTGCAGGAAGCGCCAGTGCATTTTCCGAGAATCTGGCCACCAGAGAAGAAGTCTTGCAGGTATTACAGCAGGTAGAACAATAACAATGATAAATATAAAAAGAGAGGATGGGTCACAACATGAGAATTACAGATCTTTTGGACAAAAATAGTATTTCCCTAAATGCGGCACCGGCTGACAAAAAGGAAACACTGGATCTGGCAGTGGAACTGATGGCAAAAAGCGGAAAGCTGTCTGATGTGGAGAAGTATCGTGAACAGGTCTATGCAAGAGAGGAAGAGAGTACCACGGGAATCGGAGAGGGAATTGCGATCCCTCACGGAAAATGTGATGCGGTAAAAGCCCCCGGACTGGCAGCCATGGTGATCAAAAACGGTGTGGAGTATGAATCTCTGGACGGGGAACCGGTGACCTTACTGTTCCTGATTGCAGCACCGAATACAAAGGATAATGTACATCTGGATGTGCTGAGCAAACTGTCCGTGATGCTGATGGATGAAAATTTTACCACTTCCCTGAGAAACGCAAAAAGCGTAGATGAGTTTTTACAGATCATTGATGCAGCAGATGAAAGTGCCAAGAGCATTGATGACAGATTAAGTGATACCGGTATTACCACCGAGAAGAAGAAAGGCTTTAAGCTGTTGGCAGTGACCTCCTGTCCGACCGGAATCGCTCATACCTATATGGCAGCAGAAGCATTGGAAAAGGCAGCCAGAGCAGCAGACTGTCAGATTAAGATTGAGACCAGAGGCTCCGCAGGCGCAAAAAATGTACTGACTGCAAAAGAGATTGAAGCGGCGGACTGCATCATCGTGGCGGCTGATGCCAAAGTACCCATGGACCGCTTTAACGGCAAGAAAGTCATCAGCTGTCAGGTATCCGACGGTATTGGCAAGGCAGACCAGCTGGTAAAACAGGCAATGAGTGGAAACGTGGAAGTTTTCCACGGGGAAAGCAGTGAAACAACTACAGCCGTAACCGGTAAGGAAAGCGCAGCTCATAAGATCTATACCCAGCTGATGAACGGTGTATCCCATATGCTTCCTTTCGTAGTCGGCGGTGGTATCCTGATCGCCATTGCCTTCCTGATCGACGGACTGAACGTTGATATCAATGCACTTCCCGCAGATCAGAGAAGTAACTTTGGTACGATTACTCCCATAGCCGCAATGTTCAAGAATATCGGCGGCGTGGCATTCGGTCTGATGCTTCCGGTACTGGCGGGCTTCATCGGTATGGCAATCGGCGACAGACCGGCGCTGGCGCTTGGCTTTGTAGGCGGTATGCTGGCGGCAAACGGCAAGTCCGGATTTTTAGGAGCACTGGTGGCTGGCTTCCTGGCAGGCTACCTGATCGTAGGACTCCGTAAGATCTGTGACAAACTCCCGGAGGCTATTGAAAAACTGGCTCCTGTATTGATCTATCCGGTAGTGGGTATCTTGATTATGGGACTTGCCATGAACTTTGTGGTGGAGCCGGTCATGGGCGGTATCAATACCGGATTGAACAATTTCTTAAGCGGAATGGGTGATTCCAGCCGAGTTGTACTGGGGTTGATCCTGGGCGGCATGATGGCGATTGACATGGGTGGCCCTTTCAACAAGGCAGCTTATGTATTCGGAACGGCAGCGATCGCTGCAGGCAATTATGACATCATGGCAGCGGTTATGATCGGAGGTATGACTCCTCCCTGTGCCATTGCACTGGCAACCCTGTTATTCAAGAATAAATTCACCAAGGAAGAGAGAGACGCAGGTCCCACCAACTTCATCATGGGCCTGGCGTTCATCACCGAAGGTGCGATTCCTTTTGCAGCATCCGATCCTCTGCATGTGCTTCCTTCCTGCATCATCGGTTCGGCACTGGCAGGCGCCCTGTCCATGGCATTCCACTGTACACTGATGGCACCTCACGGCGGAATTTTCGTATTCCCTGTAGTAGGTAACGCAGTGATGTATCTGGTGGCACTGGTGGCAGGTACGGTAGTGTCCGCACTGCTGTTGGGTGTATTGAAGAAAAAAGTAACCACATGAGCAAAAGGAAAGCTCTGAAAGAGCGGTTTTACGAATGTGGGTGCTGAATAGTTACCGTAATATAAAAAATCAGAAAAGGAGATAAGAAAATGAAAGAATTTAAATATGTTATCACAGATCCCGAAGGTATCCATGCTCGCCCCGCAGGAGAACTGGTAAAGGCAACAAAGGAATTCCAGAGTGCCATCACTCTGACCAAGGACGGCAAGACCGGAGACTGCAAGAGAATCTTCGGCATCATGGGTCTGGCTGTTAAGGCCGGCAACGAGATCACCCTGACCTTCGACGGTGAGGATGAGGAAGCAGCTTATGCAGCTGTTACGGAATTTGTGAAAGCAAACCTCTAAGTAATCATAATATTATTGTCGGGAGAGGAGAAAAGTCATGGAAGTCTACCAGGGAAAAAGTGTATTCGGCGGAATTGCCATTGGCAGGATCAGTGTTCATAAGAAGGATGAGCAGCAGGTAAAGCGTGTGAAGATCGAGAATCCCGACCGGGAGATCGCTCGTTACAGACAGGCCAGACAAACCGCCATGGAGCAGCTGCAGAATCTGTACCAGAAAGCCTTGAAAGAAGTGGGAGAAGCCAATGCAGCTATTTTCGAGATTCATCAGATGATGCTGGAGGATGATGATTACAATGAATCCATTGAGAACATCATTCATATGCAGCAGGTGAATGCAGAGTATGCGGTGGCTTCCACCGGAGACAATTTTGCACAGATGTTTGCCTCCATGGAGGATGACTACATGAGAGCCAGATCTGCGGATGTCAAAGACATTTCCGAGCGCGTATTAAGCGTGCTGGGTGGCAGAACGGCAGGCATGGCGGCATCGGAAGAACCCATGATCATTGTGGCAGACGACCTGGCACCCTCCGAGACGGTACAGTTGAACAAGGATCTGGTATTATCCTTTGTAACGGTACATGGATCTGTGAATTCCCATACGGCGATCCTGGCCCGCACCATGAGCATTCCGGCACTGATCGGCACCGATATCCCTCTGACCGATGCCATAGACGGAAAACTTGGTATCGTGGACGGACGAAACGGCTGCATCTATGTGGATCCCGATGAAGATACTCTGTCGAAAATGCAGCAGCTAAAGCAGGAGGAGCAGGAGAAGAAAGAACTGCTCCAGACCTTAAAGGGACGTGAAAATATCACTATTGACGGTAAGAAGATCATGCTCTATGCTAATATAGGTAACAGCAAGGATCTGGCGGCCGTATTGCAGAACGATGCCGGCGGTATCGGCCTGTTCCGCAGTGAGTTTTTATATCTGGAGAGAGAAACCTTCCCTACCGAGGAAGAACAGTTTCAGATCTACCGCACTGTGGCGGAGACCATGGCGGGAAAGCCTGTGATCATCCGTACACTGGACATCGGTGCAGACAAGAAGTGCGATTACTTCGAAATGGAGCCGGAGGAAAATCCGGCCATGGGATGCCGCGCCATCCGTATCTGTCTGACCAGACCGGAGATCTTCAAGACACAGCTCCGTGCACTGTTCCGCGCCAGCGCATTTGGTAATATCTCCATTATGTATCCCATGATCATCAGCGTGGAAGAAGTCCACCGGATCAAAGAAATTGTGGCGGAGGTAAAACAGGAACTGACAGAACAGGGTGTGGCTTTCGGAGAACCGAAGCAGGGTATTATGATCGAGACACCGGCTGCTGTCATGATGAGTGCAGAGCTGGCGAAGGAAGTGGATTTCTTCAGTATCGGTACTAACGATCTGACCCAGTACACACTGGCCATCGACAGGCAGAATCCGAAGCTGGATGCATTTTACGATCCGCACCATCCAGCAGTGCTTCGCATGATACAGATGGTCGTGGAAAATGCGCATAAGGCCGGAATCTGGGCAGGTATCTGCGGAGAACTGGGTGCAGATACATCGTTGACCAGACGTTTTCTGACTATGGGTGTTGATGAATTATCCATGTCTCCCGGAAGTATTCTTCCCGTGCGTAAGATCATACTGGAGACAGATGTGACAAAGGAAAGAGAAAATAACAATTTATGCTGACAGAACAACGTTATGAGATCATTCTGAAATTATTGGAAGAAAAAAACAGCATTACGGTGGCCGAGGTAAAAGATCTGTTAAATACGTCGGAATCCACGGTGCGCCGGGACATCACAGCATTGCATAATGCCGGGAAGCTGGTAAAGGTCTTTGGAGGTGCTGTGGCATGTGACCGGACGGTGATAACACATGAACCCACGGTGGAACAGAAGGCAGAAGTCAATGTGGAAGCCAAACAGCTGGTGGCTGCCAAAGCGGCAGCACTGATCCAGCCGGAGGATTTTGTCTATCTGGATGCCGGAACCACAACGGCAAGCATGCTTTCTTTTCTGACAGAGAAAAGTGCCATTTTCGTGACCAATGCAGTAGCGCATGCCAAAACACTGGCAGCAGCGGGATTCCGTGTGTATCTGGTCGGCGGAGAATTGAAGGGTTCCACAGAGGCCGTGGTAGGTAATCAGGCATTGATGAATCTGCAGAGTTATCATTTTACCAAAGGCTTTTTCGGGACCAATGGGATCAGCAGGCAGAGTGGCCTGACCACACCGGATATGAATGAGGCCATGGTGAAAAAGACTGCCATGGGACAATGCAGAGAATGTTTTATTCTGGCAGATCATTCTAAGTTCGGAAATGTCAGCTCTGTGACCTTCGGGGCGTTTCAGAGTGGAACGATTCTGACGGACGGCTGCCCGGAGGAATATAAAAGCAGCGGGAATGTGGTCATTTGTGGTTAAACTGGAGAAAACTGTAAACCGCAATTCCCGGTGACCACAGACTAAAAATAGGAATGTGACGTACACTATACCCTATACAGCAATGACAGAAGTATAGCGGGGGAATGTGTATGAAACTATGGATCACGGAAACGGAAAAAGTAAAAAGGCAGGCAGGAGAAGATGCAGTCATCATTTTGCAGCTCTGGAAACAGAAGGTGCGCAGGCTGCGGATCTACCGGGCCTGCCTTTGTGCTGTCCTTATTCTGGCCGGTATGGGACTTTTGGGCTACAGCTATTATCTGGTGGACAGTCTTATTCCTTCTGTCATTTACATGCGGGCGGAATCGGAGGAATCACTGGCGTTGGATATTCCCGCAAAAGGTGAGATTTTAAGCGTCAGTGAACAGGGAACCAGTAATATTCCAAAAGGTGCCGTGACACTGGATCTGAGTCAGCCGGTGACTATGAAGACCGGGACGGCGGACAGCCTTGAGATGCAGGTGAAGCTGTTCGGGATCCTGCCTTTTAAGCAGGTGGGGATCCGGGTGATCGAGGATCAGGAGCTGATCCCGGTAGGTGTTCCCATCGGAATCTATGTCAAGACCGAAGGGGTAATGGTCATAGGTACCGGAGAGTTCCGTTCTGTCAACGGGGAGAAGGTGGCTCCGGCGGAACATATTTTGAAAAGCGGCGATTATGTGGTGAAACTGAACGGCACGGAAGTGGCGGACAAGGATGATCTGATCACCCGGATCGAAAACGGTAGTGGAGAAGCAGCGATTTTGACGATCCGGCGGGGCGAAGAATATTTTGATGTTAAAATCGATCCGGTACAGGATCAGACGAAAAAATATAAGATCGGTGTCTGGGTCAGGGACAATGCCCAGGGCGTGGGAACCATGACCTACATTGACAGTCAGGGAAATTTCGGAGCACTGGGGCATGGAATCAATGATGTGGACACCAGCAACCTGATGGAAATGAATGACGGAACCCTGTACCAGACGGAGATCATCTCCATTCAGAAGGGAACGGCCGGTCATCCGGGGGAAATGACGGGAATGATCGTCTATTCTGATGACAGGATTCTGGGGGATATTACCAGCAACAGTGTCCGGGGAATCTTCGGCAAGTGCAATGACAAAGCACTGGCACTGGGAACGGAAGAGGCGATGCCCATTGGATTAAAACAGGAGATCCGAAAGGGACCGGCGCAGATTTTGTGTACCGTAGACGGCACCACCAGATACTATGATATCGAGATCACCGACATTCATCTCGATCATGACAACGTGAACCGGGGAATCGAACTGAAAGTCACAGATTCTGACCTGATCGCCCTGACCGGAGGAATCGTCCAGGGAATGAGCGGTGCACCTATCATCCAGAACGGTAAATTCGTAGGGGCCGTCACCCATGTTCTCGTGCAGGACAGTACCAGAGGATATGGGATTTTTATTGAGAATATGCTGGAGCAATAAGGTTGCCGTCCGGCAGTCAATATGGTAAAATAAATTAAATATGCATTCAAATGCAAAAATGGATTTGTAATGTGAGGAATAGGGAAAATGCGCTGACGTATGAAGAAGATGCGAAGAAATGTCTGACCGCCGGAATGAATGCACATCTGGCGGAACCGTTCCAGATGGAGAAAGCGATCGCAGCCATTGCGGAACATTGTAAGAAATAATAATTTTGGGCAGATTTTTCAGAGGATAGGGATATAGAGGAGAAAGAAAATGAGTATACAGCAGCTCAGAAATCTGACCACGCTCTGCTACATCGAGCAGGACGGAAAATATCTGATGCTTCACCGGGTGAAGAAGGAAAATGACATTAACAAAGACAAATGGATCGGCGTGGGTGGTCATTTCGAGGCGGACGAAAGCCCGGAGGACTGTGTGCTCCGGGAAGTAAAGGAAGAGACAGGGTATACTCTGACGGACTACCGGTTCCGGGGAATCATCACCTTTTTATACCGGGACGTCTGTGAGTATATGTGCCTGTATACGGCGGATGGATTTACGGGGGAACCGAGGGAGTGTGACGAAGGAGCGCTGGAATGGGTGGAGATCAATAAGGTGGAGGAACTGGATCTCTGGGAAGGGGACAAGATATTTTTCCGGCTGCTTCGTGAGAACCGCCCCTTTTTCTCCTTAAAACTGTCTTACGATGAGAATGGTATCCTTCTGGATGCAGTACTGGACGGTGAGCCGATAGCGACAAAGGAAGGCAGAAAAATGCCGGAGGCGGAAAGTGGGACAATGAATTGAATTTTACGGAATTTGTACGGAACTATCACATACAGTTAAACGAACAGCAGATGCAGGCGGTACAGGCTACGGAAGGTCCGGTACTGCTTCTTGCGGTTCCAGGAAGCGGTAAGACCACCGTACTGGTCAGCAGACTGGGCTATATGATCTATTGCCTGGGAATAACACCGGAGTCGATCCTGACAGTGACCTATACGGTGGCGGCAACGAATGATATGCGCAGGCGGTTTGCGGGGATGTTCGGAGAAGCGGATGCAGAGCGGCTGGAGTTTCGCACCATCAACGGCATCTCCCAGAAGGTACTGCAATATTTTGCCTACCGTACCGGGAAAACGCCTTTTCAGGTGGCAGATAAGGAAGCCTCGGCGGCCGTCAAACAGTCTTTTCTGGAAGTAACGGGGAAATACGCCACGGAAAATGATATCAAAGAGACCCAGCTGGATATCACCTATGCGAAAAATATGCGTCTGACACCGGAGAAAATCCGGGATATGGACACGGATGTGGAGAAATTCCCGGAGATATTCCGTACTTATAATGCGAAACTCAGGCAGATGCAGATGATCGATTACGATGATCAGATGATCTACGCCCTCAGAATTCTGGAACAGTATCCTGAGGTACTTGCACATTTCAGGGAGCAGTATCGGTATTTCTGTGTGGATGAAGCGCAGGATACTTCGAAAATACAGCATGATATGATCGACCTGCTGGCGGCGCAGAGCCGGAATCTGTTTATGGTGGGAGATGAAGACCAGAGTATCTACGGCTTCCGGGCAGCTTACCCGCAGGCACTTGTCTCCTTTGAGGACAGACACCCGGGAGCAGGGATCCTTCTCATGGAGACCAATTACCGCAGCAGGCAGGAGATCGTCCGGGCGGCGGATACTCTGATCCAGAAGAATAAAAACAGACATCCGAAGAAGATGACCGCGGCCAGAGAAGGTGGTGGCTGCGTTACAGAGATCAAGGCAGT
>OBCV01000399.1_pt1 | contig 9747 bp, 9 predicted proteins | sample 1496081 | NCBI WGS metagenome assembly OBCV01 (sample SAMN01760943, study PRJEB22395) | human gut metagenome | reverse complement strand
CTACCCATTTTCTCGCCCAGCCTGCATTCTGCTCCTGACGATTGTATACTCTGCCGTTTGGCGCAGTGTAATTGTCCGTCACAACATATTCCTGACCTGCCGAGATAACGTCATGGGGCTTGTATACCTTTGTGCCGTCTGACGCCTGCGGGAAACGGCTCTTGTCACGCTTTTTCATGGCTATCACTCTCCTTTTTATGTTATTATCCTGCCCGAAGCTTTTGTGATTATCAGATGAAAAATCTGCATAACAGTTGAAAATATCACGATAACGTGGTATAATCATCTTATACTAATTTTATCGGGAGTATTAAAATGGAAAAATACAACAAACAAAAAGCTATACTCACCGCACTGCTGAAATGGGTTGAAACAGAGTTCTTCGGAATTTTCGTATTCCTCTTTTTTATCGCAGTTGCAAAGCCTTTCGGTGCATTGGCAAATATAATTTTCGGTCTTACAGGACTTCTCACAGTGGTCTGCCTTATGGCTGACTTTGGTCTGAAACAGGGAGAGGAAGCCAGAAATAAGGTCACATTCCACGGTGAAAAGGATTGCCCTAACTATGGCTTCACACTTGGTCTTATTGCAAGCATACCATGCTACATAACAATGATACTGCTGATGATATCAAAAATCAGCGGCTCGTTCAACTTCATGCCTGCCTATAAGCTTCTCGACGCCTGCTTCTATCCTCTTATAGATTGGGCTGCCCACTCTGCCGACGTAAAAGATATGTCCCCATTTGTTTTCATCATGACCGCCATATTCCCTCTACTCTATCCATTTGCCACATGGATAGGCTTCAAAATATCCTACAAGCAGATAGACGTAAAAGAGCGTGTGGTCTACAAGCACAAATAAAATCAAGCCTGCCGTATCAGTCCGATACGACAGGCTTTTATCTTTTTTATCGAAAAAACTCAGTTCTCCACTATACATTAAACTATTTCATTACTGAAAATCTATCTCTATATCTTTTAGCGTCACATAGTTTACTCCATTGCAGTTTTTATCGCTTGCAGTGTTTGCGATAAGCGTTATCTTTGCCGTGCCTTTCACGTAGTCGGCACCAATATCCGTCTTGTTGTCATACGTGTAGCTCTCTCCGGCTTTGAGCAAAGTGTTCATGGTGTTTCTGTCGCCATTTTCGCCATAGCTCGTGGAATTGCCCTTACTGTCCTCTGTGGTGATATACTGGTCAGTCGTGAAGTCAAGCACCATGTCTTTGTCCCAGTTGTTTGTGTAGGTAATATGGCTTATGAACTCGCCTCCGCTTACCTCATAGGAGTATTTCGCCGTGAGCCTGCCGTCCTTTGTTGTAAAGGTATTGTCCCCAACGTCCTCAAAATAGTCGATATATCCAATATCAACTTCGTCGGCCATATCAGAATCGTCCTTGGCGACAGAAGTCACAGCTTTCTCACTAGGGTCAACATCGCCAGCGACCTCAGCGTTTTTCTTTTCGTCAGTGTATTCGCAGTTCTCATTGAGCCAGTTTTCAAGCTTTTCTGCCTTTTCACCGCCTATATCAAATTTTAATATATCTCCTGCAAAAAGCTGAACATACAGATCTCCGTTAGCAGTAAAATAAGCCGTACCGTTGACGTCAAGCCTTTCTATATAGAAACTTATTGTTATTCCGCCCTCAATGTAATATTCATCATCATTTGTTACCGACAAATTAATATCAGGGTCGCTCTCATAAGCGTCGCCCTCATAGACCGCATTGTATGAACCATTATCGTCCTTTAACAAGTCAAGCAGCTTTGAGATGTCAGTATTAGTATACTTTCTGAGCCTGCCCATTCCTGCGTCATTGTAAGCATAGTCCACATGAGCCGTTTTTTCAAGACTTACGTCATTTATTATGTCATCAAGGGTCATATCGGTTTTGCAATCAGGTGAGTATTTCCAATCATCATACCACGCCACAGAGCCGTCATCAAAGACCACCGCCAGATAAACGCTTGGTGACAAGTCCTTTATTGAATAAATATCCGCTTTTGTTGTTTCCTTTTTGTTTGTCTCATAGTTTTCCGTTTCAAGAGTCATGGTGGTGAGCTTGCTGTCAAGAAAAGACTTATCAACATGTCCCATTGAAACATATTCCACATCGTTATATTCAAACGTCTCATATTTTGCATTCATTGCATATTCGTCCCAAGGAACTCTATATGACACTGTTGCTTCCTCGTCTGCCATCTGCTGGTCAGCCGCAGACTTTGCCTTTATATCTTTGTCCGATCTGCCTGCAAACATCATAACACCCGTCGCCGCAGCGATAACACCGCAGGCCGCCACAGCCGCCCACTTTGTCCATATGGTTTTTATCTTTATGCCGCTGCCGCTCTGTCTGCATTCTTCAATGTAATGCTCGTCAGCATTTTCCAAAGCCTTGAAAATATCCTCTCCTGTTGTTTTCATAAAAGAACTCCCTCCTTTTCAAGCAAAGCCTTTAACTTATTTCTGCTTCTGAAAAGGCTCGCCTTAACTGTGTTCAGGTTCATAGCATACTTTTTTGATATCTCTTTTATAGGCGTTGCAAACCAATATCGCTGGAGAAATATATTTCTGTCTCTCTCCTGCAACTCGCCAAGAAATTCGTTTATAAGCCCCTCAAGATGTCTGCCGTCGCAAAGACTCTCGGTGGTGTCATTGTCAGGTATGCACTCGTCAAGCTCCTCCAGGACCGCCGCTATCTCACCTTTTCCACGCTTTGCGGCCTTTGACGCACGATATCTGTCAAATGCGATATTTCTTGTTATCCGCCCGAAAAATGCCGACAGCATTCTGGGTTTCTGTGGTGGAATGGAGTTCCATGCCATGAGCCAAGTTTCGTTCACGCACTCCTCCGTGTCCTCCCTGACTCCAAGAATATTGTAGCCCACAGAATAACAGTATCCGCCGTATTTTATATCCGATTGTGAAATAGCCTGCTGATCTCTGCTTTCATAAAGCTCGATTATCTTGCTGTCCTCCATTTTCCGCCCCCCTATACAATATACTTCATTGAAAGTCCTTTCACCTATAATGACGAGATGTCCGCCAAAAGGTTTTATGAAAACGCAAAATAATTATAACATATGATAAAAAATTATGCAACAAAAAACGACGTCCCACATCACTATGGAAACGCCGTTTATAGGAAGAATGATTTTATGACATTGTTTTATGACAACTCGTTAAGAAGATCCATATACAATTCGTTGTAATCTGTTCTGTTATCCTTCAGGAATGCGATAGCCGCACGAGGGTGGCGGTTGAGCGCACCTGTGAGCATATAAGGCACGTCATAGCCCCACTGTGAACCCTTTGCCCTCTCCTCAGCAACGTACTTTTCAACAAATTTCAGTGTAGGAGTAAGCTTGTAGTTAGGGTTTCTCAGGAAGCTGAGCATCTGCTCCATGAAGCAGTTTCCTGCACCTCTTCCCATGCCGCTCATTGTAGCGTCAGCAAAGCTTGCACCGTGAGAAATGCTCTCGATAGTGTTTGCAAAAGCAAGCTGCTGGTTGTTGTGCATATGAACGCCCACCTTTTTGCCACTAGCCTCAGCCACTTCACAATACTGCGCAGTAAGTCTTCTCACCTGCTCTGGGAAAAGTGAGCCGTAGCTGTCAACAAGATAAATAACGTCAACAGGGCTTTTTGCCACAAGGTCAAGAGCCTGTGCGATATCGTCCTCACGGCTCGCAGAAACAGCCATGATGTTGATAGTAGTTTCATAGCCCATATCGTGGCAGTAGTTTATCATCTCCAGCGCACCAGGCATCTGATGAGTATATGTTGCGATCCTTATCATGTCGATAACGCTCTCGCTCTTTGGCAGGATATCTTTCTTGAAATCACATCTGCCAACATCAGCCATAACAGAAAGCTTCAGAGGGCTGTCATTCTCGCCCACGATAGCTCTGATATCCTCCTCATCACAGAACTTCCACTTACCGAACTCCTTAACGTCAAAAAGCTCCTTAGAAGCCTTGTAGCCGAACTCCATGTATTCAACGCCTGATTTTATGTTAGTTTTATAGAGTTCTTTTACAAACTCGTCTGAAAATCCAAAATTATTTACAAGACCTCCGTCACGGATAGTTGCGTCCAGAAGCTTTATATCAGGACGATATGACATAAGGTCACCTTTCTGATTTATCGTCTTTGCCTGATTTGCCATTGTGATTACTTCCTTTCCAAAAACAGACCCTTACCATGTCTGTATAAGTTCATCGCTTTAAAGGTTTTATGCTTTTAAGCTTTTATGTATTAAAGTATAACACTATTTTTCTTCCCTGTCAATAGCCACAAAGCCCTTTAAACACATTTTTTACATTTTAATAATATTTCTCTCCCCAAAGCCTGAACTTTTGTACATTTCCAACTATCAAAACGATGCAGTATTGTGATAAGTGCTGAAAAATATCCACGCTCCTTGACAAATCAGACTTATAGTTGTATACTCTAAGTGTACTACAACAGATAATACAGTTGGTACAGCAGAACAAATGAAACGAAACAACAAAATCGAAAGGAGGTATTCAAGGTGATAACGCTTGATCTTACAGGAAGAGCACCTATCTACGAACAGATATGCAGCCAGTTCTCAAGCCTTATATCAAAAGGCGTGCTGAAAGAAAACGATAAGCTGCCAAGCTCAAGAATGTTGGCAAAGGAACTGGGTCTGAATCCAAACACAGTCGCCAAAGCCTACAGCAGACTTGAGCATGACGAAATAATCTATTCCGTGGCAGGAAAAGGCTGCTTTGTGGCAAAGCAGAAAGGCTCTATAGAGAAAAAATTACTGGAAGAATTTAAGCTCCATGCCGCCGCCGCAATGCAGGCAGGCATAAGCCTTGGATCGCTTACCTCCGTCCTTGACGAACTGGCGGAGGAACAGAAAGAAAGGAGTGACAAAGAATGATAGAAATAAAAGACCTGTCACTTACATTCAAAAACGCAGACGAAGATCATGAGGCACTGAAAGCCGTCACTCTGGATATCCCCGAGGGCTGCATATACGGATTTGTAGGCTCGAACGGAGCAGGCAAATCCACCCTGCTGCGTGTTATAAGCGGGATCTACCGCCCCGACAGCGGCAGCGTCACCATTGACAAAACAGAGGTCTATGACCGGCCGCAGGCTAAAGAGAACATCTTCTTTGTGAGCGACGAAACGGTGCAGTTTTCAAGACTGACAGTGAATGACCTGAAAAGCTTTTACCAATGCAGCTACCCGACCTTTGACGACAAGGTGTTCGATGACCTTATCTCAAAGCTTGACCTGCCACGGAAGAAACCGCTGTCACAGTTTTCAAAGGGCATGAAAAGGCAGGCTATCGTTGCGGCTGCACTTGCCTGCCGAACAAAGTATATCCTCCTTGACGAGGCTTTTGACGGCCTTGACCCTGCCATGCGAAAGCTTATCCGTACAATGATAGTTGACGATATTTTCGACCGTGGTGCGACCCTTGTGGTGTCCTCACACAACATCACCGAGATAGGCGAGCTTTGCGACAAAGCAATGCTCCTGCACAAAGGCGAAGTCATTTTTGCCAAGGATATCGATGATGTAAGAGAGGGCTTTGAAAAGGTGCAGATAGCCTTGCCTGAGGGCGAGCTTGACCGCTCCGCCATAGAAAACGCAGGCGTCGAAGTGCTCAGTTTCAGAAACCTCGGAAGAGTTTCCACCGTGGTGGCAAAGGGCGAAAAAGCGGATATCACCGCAAAGCTTTCCGCTATCTCCCCTGCCGTTCTGGAGCTTGTCCCTCTCACACTTGAAGAGATTTTCATTTACGAAATGGAGGTGCGTGGATATGCTGTCAGCAGCGAAGAGGATAAGTAAGACCTCAAACCGTGATCTTAAAGCGAACAGTTTGTTTTTTATAATCACAAATCTGGTGCTTTTTGTAAATTACATTGTGCAGATGTCCATACGGAATTTTATTACTTACTACAATGAAAGCATAACGAACTACTATCAGGGCTATGTCATTGCATACATTGGCGTTGCCGCTGTCGCACTGTGCGGAGTTTTCACTGTGTTCGCTCTTTTCCATGAGAGCTACAGCAAAAGTCACGCAGACCTTGCCTACTCACTGCCCGCAGGTGCAAAGGAACGCTTTTTCTCAAAGCTTTGCACACTTGTAAAGCTGCACATCTTGCCTGTAGTTTTTTGGAACATCATTCAGTTTATTTCCACTATCATAACCACCGATCTATCTTTGAAGATACTTGCAAGGTATGCCGCAGTGCTGTTTCTCACTGAGCTTTCTACCTGCCTGTTCGTTGACCTTGTTGTGATACTGTGTCTTGTCTGCTGCGGCAGGCTTGCGGAGGTCATATACACAGCTGTGATAATAACAGCCTGTGAGGCGATACTGCCAAGGTGCATAGTTCTTTCATCTATCAGCATTTTCTCAACACGAGGCAGTGATGATATTGAAATCATTACAGATAAGTGGTTTGCGTGGAGTGCATTTCCTGCTTATCTTATGGATAACGGCTATTCAAACGCACTGGTTTTAATGCTCATGGGCAGCTCGCTGCTTTCGGCAGCACTCATATGCCTGCTGTATTTCATCTACAAAAAGCGTGACGGCAGAGCCACAGGCAAGCCATTTGTATTCACCGCTTTTCGTGAGATAGTTCTTATCCTCGGCATTGTGACCGTGACGACCTACGTTCTTTCCGATCCTGACAACATAGTTCTGCTGCCAGTGGTGCTACTGAGCTACCTTCTTATAAGGATATTCTCTGCAAAGAGCACCTTGACAATAGCGAAATTCGTAAAATGGATAGCAGTCTTTGCTGTATATATGATCATGATATTTGCCTTTAACTTCATTTCATATCTTTGCGACGGTTTCGCTGGCAAGCCTGACCTGTCAGTGCTCACCGACTATGACGACGTTTGGGTGTGGGTGCAGACAGACGAAGATATAATGACCTATACCTCAAGCTACAAAAACCCAGAAGGCAGAAAAACTCTCACTAAAGAGCAGGCTGAGCAGCTTACAGACATTTACATTAAAGCTCTGGACAGCCGTGAAAAGAGCTTTAGCGATTATATCGACTGTCTGAAAAACCGCAACCTTGCAGGCAACTTCGCCTCCATAACTTTATACACCCGTAATTCGGACGATATTTACAGCGACAATAACAGCATCATTGATGTGATCGACATTGACGTCAGGCTGACAAAGAACAGTACCGAGCAGGTGGCAGAGGAAATAAAAGCCCTTGATTTCATTTCACCGGAACAAATATCCTATCTTGAAACGAAAGAATACTATGACTAACAAAACCCCCTCAGAGCCACGCTCCAAGGGGGTTTTATCTTTCTGTTCTCTATTAATCCATGACCGCATTGGCAAGCATAAGCTTGATACGGTTCTCCTGATTGACCTTTGTCGCACCCGGGTCATAGTCGATTGCAACTATGTTTGCGTCCGGATAAGCCTGCTTGATAGTTCTTGACATACCCTTTGCAACAATATGGTTAGGCAGACAGCCAAATGGCTGAGTGCAGATTATGTTCTTTGTGCCTGTTTCTGCAAGAGCTGCCATTTCAGCAGTGATGAGCCAGCCCTCGCCCATTTTTACGCCCTGACTAATATACTTATCAGCACACTTTCTAAGGTGCTCAAAATCATGAGGCGGCTGGAAAATGCCCTGCTCGTTAATGACCTTTATCTGCTGCTTCTGGAACTTGTAAAGCACGTCATAACCAATGCCGTACATAAGAGTGCGGCTGGTTTTCTTGTCATAAAGCTTCTCGTCGTTGATAGCGTCCGACGCACAGTAAAGCACGAAGTCCAACAGTCCAGGCACGTTAGGCTCACAGCCCTCAGACAGCAGAAAATCGTTCAGGTGATTGTTCGCAAGGGGTGAATACTTAACGTATATCTCTCCCACGATACCGACCTTTGGCTTCTTCTCCTTTGTCCTCGGCAGTGCCGCAAAGTCTTTGAGCATAGCATTGTAAATGCTCTTTGTGTGCATATATCTGCTCGGGGTAGCAAACAGCTTTCCAAGCCTGTGCTGCCACCTTGCCAAAAGCTCGTCCGTAGAATTTTTCTCTATCTCGTAAGGCTTGCACTGATTGTACAAAAGCATGAGCATATCACCGTAAAGCACAGCATAAATAAGCTTCATTGCAATGGCAGGGGTGATATCTATGGAAGCGTCCTTTTCAAGTCCGCTGAAATTCAGCGACAGAACAGGCACTTCAGGGAACTGCGTTGACAGCGCCTTTCTTATAAGGTGGATATAGTTTGAAGCACGACAGCCACCGCCCGTCTGTGACATAAGCAGAGCCGTGTGTTCAAGGTCATACTTGCCGCTTTTGAGAGCGTCCATAAACTGTCCGATAACAAGAAGCGCAGGATAGCAAGCGTCATTATGTGTGTTTTTAAGTCCCTCGTCTATAACGTTTCGTGAGCAGTTTTGCAAAAGCTCCATGTTATAGCCGTATTTTTTGTATATCGCCATGATAAGCTTGAAGTGTATAGGAAGCATATCAGGTATAAGTATAGTGTATTCCTCACGTCTTGACTTGTCAAAATAAGACCTTTTTACTCTGTCCGAGCCTGCGTGTTTTATCTCTTTTTCAGCCATTACATTGCCTCCTTGTCCATTTTCTTCTCAGCATTTGCGCTGGCTTCTTTTTCCTCCAGTGCCGCCGCCAAAGACCTGAGTCTTATCTTAGCCGCACCGAGATTCGTTATCTCGTCTATCTTTAGCTGAGTGTAAAGCTTGCCCTTTTCTTCAAGTATCGCTCTCACCTCGTCTGTTGTAACAGCGTCGATACCACAGCCGAAGGATACCAGCTGAACGAGCTGCATATCATCATTTTCGCATACATACTCTGCCGCTCTGTAAAGCCTTGAATGATAAGTCCACTGATTAAGTACGTCAAGTGGAGGTGTATCAACCTTCATTGCCACGCTGTCCTCAGTGATAACAGCAAAGCCAAGAGAAGCGATAAGCTTGTGTATGCCGTGGTTTATCTCAGGGTCGATGTGGTAAGGTCTGCCTGCCAGAACGATTATTTTCTGACCCTTCGCCCTTGCCTCAGCGATTATCTCCTGCGCCTTAGCCTCGATATCCCTATGGTATCTCACCTGCTCAGAATAAGCCTTGTTAAGCACTCCAAGCACCTGCTTTGCAGTGATGTTATACTTTGAAAGCGCTCTTGCCATTGCCTTTGCAACGTGCTTTTTGATGTTTATGTCAAGATAAGGCATGATGAAATTATCATCATTCAGCTTGTCATTGTTAGCCTTTAGAAGCTCAGGATAATAAGCAACAACAGGACAGTTATAGTGATTGTCCGACTGACCCTCGTCAGCATTGTAGCTCATGCAAGGATAGAATATAAAGTCCACGCCCTTGTCAAGGAGGCTCTCTATATGACCGTGACAAAGCTTTGCAGGATAACATACCGTATCAGACGGAATAGTTTGCTGACCTTTGTAATATGTATCTCTCGTTGACTCCTCAGACAGCACCACCTCAAAGCCAAGGCTTGTGAGCAGTGTTGAGAAAAACGGCATAAGGTCATAATAAGACAGTGCCAGCGGCAGACCTACCTTTGCAATAGGCTTTGCAGGCTTGTTGTCAGCATAAGAGAGTATCTTGTTATACTTATACTCTATCATGTTTTCCGTTCTGTCGGTTATCTTTATGCCTGCACCCTTTTCACAGCGGTTTCCGGAAGTAAATCTTCTGCCGTCATTAAATCTTATTATGACCT
>OBCV01000396.1_pt1 | contig 9816 bp, 7 predicted proteins | sample 1496081 | NCBI WGS metagenome assembly OBCV01 (sample SAMN01760943, study PRJEB22395) | human gut metagenome | reverse complement strand
AAGAAACATATTTCACGGGAAAACCTTACATTATCTCTGGGGGAATCAGGAAGACGCCATAGCGGGAAATGTCTGGATGAACGGAGAGAGGCTTTTCGTGGAAGGTGCGGATGACATGGGATTCTATGCACCTTTTATCTATGAAGAACCCTATTACTCCTGCCTGACCGAATCTGTAACAAATATCCCGGGAAATATGTTTCTTATCTCCCGGGATCTGAAAACCGTATTCTGCGGTGTACTTATGGACGGGAAAGAATTTCTGCTGATAATACCGGCAGAAAATAAATCGGATGCCGACCGTACCCTGAAATCCGGTCTGGAACAGTCCCAGCCTCTTTCCCGTTGGCTGAGTGACTATCCCTTATTCCTGTAACTGTCCGTCCACAATACGCACGATACGTTTCGCAGACTGTGCTACGCCCAGGTCGTGGGTGATCATGACAATGGTGTTGCCCATATCGTTTAGTTCCCGGAACAGCTTCAGTACTTCCTTGCCGCTGGTCTGATCCAGAGCACCGGTAGGCTCATCCGCCAGAAGGATCGCCGGCTGTCCCACCAGTGCTCTGGCAATGGATACTCTCTGCTTCTGTCCGCCGGACAATTCGTTGGGCTTATGTCCGATACGATGATCCAGCCCCAGCAGTTTGATAGTATTTTTACACTTTTCTTCTGCTTCCTCATGAGTCATGCCACGCATCAGCAGGGGCATGATAATATTCTGCATGACATTATAGGTCGGGATCAGCTGATAGTTCTGGAAAATGAACCCGATCTTCTGGTTGCGTACCATGGTCAGATCGTCCTCCTTGGTCTTGTGGATTGCCATGCCATCCAGATAATATTCCCCACTGTCCATCACATCCATACAGCCGACCATATTCATTAACGTAGTCTTACCGGAACCGGATGGGCCTAAGATTGCCACGTATTCTCCCTTATTTACCTGAAAATTGATGTCCTTCAGGATCGGCAGACGCTCCTCTCCCAGCATATAGCCTTTATTTATATTTTTCATGGTGATCATTGCATTTTCCATCCTATCTTTACGCCTTTCATAACCTGCAAACTTTGGGCCTTTGGCACAAATTTGCGTGTGAAAAATTTATTTTTCACACTACTCCTGATTTAAAGCTTCTACGGGGATCAGTCTCGATGCCTTATATGCCGGATAGAAGCCGAAGATGCTTCCGGTGAGGACACCAAACAACAGCGACAATACTGCACCCTGTACCGACAGGGACACTCTCACGTTGAACAGCTGCACGAATGGCGTAATTCCAAGAGCCACCAGCACCCCCAGTACGGCTCCTACCAGACTGGTAAAGCTTGCCTCCAATAAAAACTCCAACAGGATATCCTTCCGGGAACAGCCCAGTGCTTTCAAAATACCGATCTCGTTGGTACGCTCCTTGATGGATACAAACAGCACGTTCATAATACCGATACCGCCAACGATAAATACGATCACTGCCATGGAGATCAGCAGTAAGGTCAAAGTCTCATTGGAAGCGGAGGCTGCCTCCATCTTGCTTCCGGCATCGCTGATGGTAAATGTGGTATTGGGATAGCTCTCTTTTAAGGCACTCTCCACATCCGTCATTACGGTATCCACCTGATTCACATCCTCCGCAATGACCGTGATGGTTGGACTGATATTCGTACCGGTAATGTATTTGATGCCGGTTTCGTAAGGTATATAGATCGCCGTATCCGGACTGATGCCGGATGCCACAGTTCCCATCTCGGATAGTACCCCTGATACTATATAGGGGCGGCCATCAATATAGACTATACCGTCATAAGCATCGTAGGCGCTGCCAAAAATTTCCTTTGCCACGGTGGCACCCAGTACGCACACCTTTTCCTTGCTCTCGTTGTTTCCTTCTGTGAGGAAATCCCCGATGGCCATTTCCAGATTACTGATGGCAGCATAATTGTCCTCCACACCGGCAATGGTGTAATAGGAAGCAGAGGTCATATTGCCTCCCTCCACCGATGCTGTAGTGGAATAAGAGATCGTAGTTGCAGAGATTCCCGATACAAAAGTCGCCAGATCATCACAGTCTTCACTGGTCAATGTCACGGCTTCGCTCTCTTCCTCCTGTCCGAATCCGAAAAATCCGCCGAAATCCATGCCACCGCCGGGACCACCAGACGTACCGCCGCCGGAACCTCCTCCAGGGCCTCCACCCATATTGGTAACAGTAACACTTCCTCCGCCTCCCGGCATCTCAAAGCTAAATCCGCCGCTGTCACTGCTGTCGCAGGAAATATCAATAGCTCCAGCATTCAGGTTCTTGAACTGCTCCGCCACTTCTTCTTTTCCACCGGTACCTATCGCCAGCACCAGCATTATGGTGACGGATCCCACAACGATACCGATGGAAGTCAGGATCACTTTGAATTTATTCTGTGACAGATTCAGCCACACCAGACGCAATATTTCGGATAATCTCATATTCTACTTCTTCCCTTCCATTGACCTTACTTTCCCACAGGTCTCCGCTCTACTTCGTAATGCTGCTTTCGATCAATACGGTATCTCCTTCTGCAATATCTCCGGAGATCTCCACATTAGAACCATCTGACAGCCCTGTCGTTATTTCTTTTCTCACAATGCTGCCATCTGCAGTCTTCACTTTTACATAAGTCTTGTCATCCTCTGTGATAATGGCTCTGCGTGAGACATACAACACTTCTTCCGTTTGTTCCGTAACGAAAGTCACATCTGCGGTCATGCCCTGGAACAGTCCTGAAACATCCCCTTCTAATGTGACAGTTACGTCATAAGTTATGTTTCCACTGGAATCCGATGTCGCATCTCCGATAACCGTCACCTTTGCCGTAAAGATATCTTCCGGATATGCCGTCAATGCAATATTCGCCGCAGATCCCAGAGAGATATCCGTCATGTCATCTTCATCCACTGTTACCGTCATGGTCACTTCATCCATATCATACAAAGTGACCAGAGAGGTTCCGGTGCTGATCTTGTCTCCTGCTTCCAGTTCCACACTGGTGATCACACCGTTGTATCTGGCGCATACCGCGTTGCCATCGATATAGGTGCTGAACTCGTTCCATTTTTCCAGAGTCTCATCGTAGGTTTCCTGCTGATCGGACAGATCCTGTTCCAGATACCCCAGCGCAATATCGTAAGTCTCCTGTGCGGTATTGTAAGCCAGCGTCCGCAGTTTTTTTGTCTCGGCTGCGGTCAGTTTTCCCTGCTCCAGTTCCCGCTTTGCTTTATTATAAGCGGTCTCGGCTGTGGTCACATTTTCTTCTGCCTGCTCTACCTTCTGTTCCAGTTCTTCCTTCTGCTGTTCCAGAGAGTCCGCAGTAGACTGTGCCTGTGTCGTCAGCTGTGCAAAATAGACATATCCATAGGTATCATCTGCCGGATCCGTATTGTTCAGACTGTATTGGCAGTTGGATAATACCTGTGCCGCATCTTCGTAAGCAGTTGTTACTTCCTCCAGCTGTGCCTGATAATCTTCCAGACTGGTCTGCGCCTGCTCCAATGCGCTTGCTGCAGAATCTACCGCATTCTGTAGCTCCTGCAGTGTGGTGCTGTATTCGGTATCAATATAACTGCCATAGGCAGTGCTGCTGTCATAAGTATATTTTGCCTGCTGTCTGGACAGGGTCTGGTCAGCCTCTACGGCCTCCAGATCTGCTTTTGCTTTCTCAACGTTAGACTGCAGTTCGTCTTCCAGGTCGGAGACACTGTCTTCTTCCAGCAGGTACAGGGGATCTCCCTCGGACACCTGCTGCCCCACGGAGACCACTACCTCTGCCACGGTCAGGGTAGAATCGTCACCATTGCTGCCGGAGCTGCTGCCGGCCATATTGAAGATCTGACCAAACATGTCTAAGCCTCCCTGAGCTCCGCCGCCGGAAGCACTCATGCCGCCAAAACCACCGGAACCAGAGCTGCTGCCGGCAGTACTACCGGAGGAGCCGCCGGAGGAACTGCTGCCGGAAGTATCCGTTCTCTGCAGGGCACTCATATCCAGATCAAAGGTCTGATCCACCGTACCGATGTCCACGGAACCGCTCTCCGTCACACCTTTGACCAGTGTACCGTATTTTACCGTGGTCTCTTTATAAATGACTTCCGTGTCGGAACCACCGGAGAGACCAATGGCACCAGCCACTACAGCAATCACACAGACACCACAGACACCTGTGGTGAGCTTGCGTCTTTTCGACCAGCTTTTCCATGATCCAATCCGGCGCATTTGATTTCTTATATTTTCTTTGATCTTTTTCCCATTTTCATTCTGCTTCATAACTGTTCCCAATCATTCCTGTCTGCTTCTCAACATTTGCTCCATCCGCCTGATTTATTGTCCTCCGGGACCGCCCGGCATTCCGCCGCCGAAGCTGTCGGAACCGCTGCCTCCGGGACCACCCTGGGGCATGTCACCGCCTCCCGGCATCTGCATATCCTCCGGCATCCCGAACTCCGTATCACTGCCGATTGCGGTATCAGAACTGCTGCCGGCATCGGCAGTCTCCTCCGTACTCTTGACTTCTGCCTCGGAGCTGACTTTACTTGCCAGGTAGATGGTATCGCCCTCTCCCAGTCCTGACAGGATCTCGATGTCCACACCGTTGGTGATACCGGTCTCTACCTCTGCCAGTTCCCTGCCTCCCAAAGCGGTCTTGCGATATACATAGGTCTTGCCGTTCTCTTCTACGATCGCCTTACGGGATACATAGAGGACATCTTCTTTTTCTTCGGTAACGAAGATCACATCTGCCGTCATGCCGCCGTAGAGCTGCTCCAGTTCACCTTCCACGCTGATCTCCACAGTGTAGCTTACCGTGTTGCTGTAATCGGAAGTAGCCGTGGTATTGATGGAGAGGATGCTTCCGGTATAGGAATCCTCCGGGTATGCCGTAAAGGTGATATCTACCGCATCTCCAACCTGCAGGTCCACGATATCCTCCTGGGTCACATCCACGGAGATTCTCATGTCATCCGACGTTGCATAGGAAAACAGAGCTCCTGTCGTCGTCAGGCGATCTCCCGCTTCGTAGCTGACCTCTGTGATCACACCATCCTCTGTGGCATAGAGAATACCATCACTTCCGACGAAATCTTCAAAGGCCTGTAACTGTTCTTCCCGTTTTTCTTTCGTCTCTTCCGCTTCCTGTAAGGTCTCCTTTAGATCTTCCACGGTAGCATTGTAGGTAGTCTGGGCGTTCTGCCCGGTGATCACCGCTTCCTGATAGGTCTCTTCTGTATCCAGCTTGTCAATTTTCTGTTTTGCCTGTGCTGCCGCCAGCTGATTGGTAAGCTCAGTGATGGCATTTTCATTATCTGTTACCGCAGTTTCTGCCTGTGTCAATGCTGATTTTGCCTGTTGATATTTTGTTCTTGCGCTGAGATAACCGTTCTGGATCGTCATGAAATTCACTGTATTATCGGTTCCGGCACCTTCATAGCCTTCCTTTGCCGCTTCGTAGGTCTCCAACGCATCCTGATAATCTTCCCGTGCTTGCGTCAATTTCTCCTGCAAAGATGCGGTATTCGCCTGCTTCTGCTCCAGCTGTACCTGCAGAGACGCCACATTGTTCGTCACGCTGGTCCCGGAAGTATTGCGGATGGATGCCGCATAGGAAGCACTGATCTTCTGGGTATCATAATCCGTCTGGGCTTCCAGCAGGGACAATTCATAAGTACTCTCTGCCTCCGCGTAGTCGGACTGTGCCTCCACTACCGCATTCTGCAACAATGCCCGAACCGCCTCCACGCTGTCTTCCGTAAATTTCAGAAGTTCCTCGCCTTCCATGACACGCTGCCCGCTGGCGGCGTAGATCTCCTCTATCTTCAGATATTTTTGTACGGTATCATCGTCATCATCACTGTCATCCTCGTCATCATCACTGACGTCCAGAGTCAGATCGTAATCTATGGATTTTGTGTTGTATTCCAGAGAGCCGCTCTCAGTAACACCTACCTTTAATGTACCACGCTCCACCGTCTCTTCTTTGTAGATCCACTGTTCTTTCTGAAGTAACGGTGCAATAAACACGGTATAGCAGGCTGCCAGGATCAGCAGAAGTAATGCGATCCCTGCCAGGATCAGTTTTTTCTGCTTTTTCGTGAGGGATTTCAGTTTATCAAAATGTGGGCTTTTTAATTTCATGACTGTGTCTGTCCTCCCTGCTGTTCATTTGCATTTTCCGTAGATTCCCCGTTGTCGGAGCCGCCTTTCGGCATGCCACCGTTTTCCGGCACTTCTCCGCTGCCCGGGACTCCTTCCGGCATGCCACCGTTTTCCGGCACTTCTCCGTTACCCGGGGCTCCTTCCGGCATCTCACCATTTTCCAGCTTTTCGCCGCCTCCGGGACCGCCCTGCGGCATCGCATCGCCGTCGGACACATCGTCAGGTCTGCCCTGCATACTCTGTCTCTGCTGTAACTGCTCGATCTCTTCCTCCGTCATGCCGAAGACTACGGTGACGGATTCGTTGGCACTTAAACTGTCCTCCTCATCTTCTACATTGATCTGTACCGTCACGCTGTAAGTGACACTGGTACGGCTGCTAGACGAGGATACCGGATCAATGGCTGTGATCACACCGGTATATCCGCTGCCTGCGGAGGACTGCACATAAGCACTGTCGCCTACAGTCAGTTTTGTAATATCCGACTGATCTACCGATACGGTGACCGTCAGCTCCTTCGGATTGCTGTAAACGAATACCACTGCATCGGAAGTCAGAGCCTGCTCCGCCCGCACCATGGTCCGCAGGATCGTTCCGTCCTCCGAGGCATAGAAATATCCGTCTCCCACACTGCTTTCAAACAGTTCCAGATTCTCTTTGGCATCTTCATAAGTACTTTTCAGAGCTGCCAGATCGGACTTAGCTTTTTCCACCGTAGTATTATAATCGCTCTCTGCCCGTTCTGCGCCGGACAGGGAAGTCTCATAGGTCAGCTTTGCCTGCGCCAGCTGGATCTCATAATCTTCCTTCGCCTCCGTGACTGCCTGTTGGAGACTGGAAAGCTTTAACTGCAAAGTTTGTAATTCAAAAGCAGCATTAGTTAATGCATCCTCATATTTATCCTCTGCTTCCTCCAAATCTTTCAGATTTTGTTCCAGAATACTGTAAAGAGAAGCTAAAATGTTGGCGTTGGAAGTTCCGCCGCTCTGCATATTAGCGCCGGCTCCGCCACCGATCTGTACCGAACCTCCACCGCCTGTGACCTGCGACCAACTGATACCCCATTCGTCCATCTTGTCCGTCAGTGCTTTCAGGTTCTCATCATAGATTGCCTGATACTCATCCACCTTGAAATAACTCTTATAGGAACCGTCATTCACATAGGATTCATACTCTGCTATATCATCCTCCGCATCCTGTAATTCCTCTTCTGCCCTGGTCACAGCACTCTGCAGACTTGCTACGGTCTCATCATAAACGTCCTTCGCCTGCTGTCCGGTGAGGATGGCACTGTCTCTCGTATACTCCGCTGTGATCAGGTTCTGCTCATATTCGATAGCTCCGGTGCGATACGCAAGCTCCGCATCCTCCAGCGCTCTTTCCAGTTCCTTTCTGGCTTCCTCCACACTGTCCTCCGTAAGCTTTAAAATCTTATCTCCTGCAGTTACCTCTTCTCCGGAGGCCGCATAGACTTCCTCGATCTCTAGCACTGTCGTCAGATTTTCCACATCGAAGGTCTCCTCCGTGATACCGACATTGGTAACACCTGACGTAGCAGTCATATCCTCCGTGAAGCTCAGCCCCGCCATATTACCCGGCATGGATAATTCTGACCGATTGCCGTTTCTATGTAATACCACCACTGCTGCCAGAGAACCGCCACCCAGCGTAAGTACCAGTACCAGCGCAACGATGATCCATTTTTTGTTTTTCTTTTGGGAAAAAATTATCTGCTTGATCTCTTTGTTCTTCACGGCGAACCTCCGATTGCTATTCCGTCCAAATTCCATTGTTTTCTCAAGTATAGTTGGATTTTGTATTGAAAAAGTGTTCACTCTGTGAAAAATCTGTGTCCTGTAGAAGCTTTCCCCCTGCCTGCTTCTATGCAATTGCACAAATAAAGCACAAAAAGAAGGCCCTGTTAGAGGTTGCTTTCGCAAAAGTCTCTAACATGACCTTCTATCATAAGCTTACGAATTCGTGCTATCGCGCTAATATGCCCGGAAAAACAAATCACCGCTTCCGGGAGATGCAGATATCCTCCAGGTTCTGCGCGCCCTCCGGTCCGATGGGTCTGCCGCCCGTGATGATGCCCCATCCTGCACGGATCCTGATAATATCGTCGATCTGTCCCTGGGACAACAACGTCTTCTTCCCTAAGATAAAGTTGTTCATCATCAGGATCTTCGCATAATATTCCGTGGTCTCCATGCGGTAATATGCCTGCATGAGGTTATCTCCCCAGGTCAGCGCGCCATGGTTTGCTAACAGTACAGCATTGTATTCCCGGCAGTAGGGTGCCACCGCTTCCGGCACTTCCTCTGTGCCGGGCAGGGCAAAATGCACTAGCGGCACACAGCCCAAGGACAGAACCCCTTCCATCAGCACCGGTTCTTCCAGACTGATGCCCGCACAGGCAAACGCCGTCGCCGTCAGAGGATGTGCATGTACCACACCCTGTACTTTCGGGTTCTCTTTGAATACTCTGAGGTGCATCTTGATCTCGCTGGAAGGCTTGTGCGTTCCCTCCAACACATTCCCATCCAGATCCAGCTTCACCAGCATATCCTCTGTCATAAATCCCTTAGAAACTCCCGTAGGTGTTGCCCAGATCTCATTATCTCCGACTTTACAGGAGATATTCCCGTCGTTCGCTGCCACGAAGCCGCCCTGATACATTCTGCGGCCTACCTCTAAGATCATCTGTTTTGCCTGTACATCTGATATATATTCCATACTAATCTCCATTCCGCAGACGATTCCTTCCGTCGGAGGAATCCTCCTTTTCCGTTCCGGCATGCAATAATATATTACCTTATTGCCCTTCTCCTTGTCCAGCTGATATTCCCAATAATCTTTTATGCATGCTTCCTAAACATATTCTTTCGTAACTAATTATCTTTCCCTAGGTATTGTACCACATTTCTATTCTTTTTTATGATACTAAAATACTTATGACCCGCCCCGATATGAGCATAAAAGTGGTATGATAATCCCTCGATATGCGAGTAGAGGGTAGGGTGCCATGTGCCAATGGCACATGTTTAGCACGGACCGAAGCGGAATGAAATATCTTCTCATGTCTATACAAAAAAACGTCAAAATGCTATAATTAAATTTAAATCACTTTGCCAACACATACGAAGGAAGCATAGCACTATGACACGGAATAAAATTAAATTTTCTCATACCAAATGGCTGCTGCCGTTATGGATACTTCTTATCGGCAGTCTTATATATGATCGCTCATGCGGTACAGCAGGACGACTTCAGGCACATCCGCACTCTTGCGGAACTAAATGCTGTAACCTACGGTGATAACATGATCGCAGATCTGTATGCCGGTATCAGTATCACGGATACACTGGAGCAGCTTCTGATCAGTACGGACGGCAGAATTGACAAATTTGATACCATTGCAGACAGAATGATGGCAGATTACGTCCAAAGTATCCAGCTGGCTCCCGGAGGTGTCGTAACAGATATCTACTCCACTGAAGGAAATGAAGCAGGTAAAATAGATCTGATCCACGACAAAGACCGCGGAGAGATCGTAAATTATGGAATTGATCATGATCTGCTTGTCATGCACGGGCCTTTTGAATTGAAGCAGGGAGGTTACGGCATTTAGTTC
>OBCV01000395.1_pt1 | contig 9832 bp, 8 predicted proteins | sample 1496081 | NCBI WGS metagenome assembly OBCV01 (sample SAMN01760943, study PRJEB22395) | human gut metagenome | reverse complement strand
CCGGTCATACCGGTCCACTGCAGCCGCTGTACTACTACGGCACGGCCAACTCGGCAACCACAGACGCGAGCCATGGCGGCAAACGCTATAACGCCAAATCGGGCGACTGCCGACACCGCGCCTATGAGGGCGACTACCGCTGCACAGCTTGCGGCGGCACCGTAAAGGGCGAGACCGGCGACTTCAGGCATAGCGGTCCCCTTGAACTGCGGGATGTAAGAACGGCGACCTGTACAGAGAGGGGCTATTCCGGCAACCAGTACTGCACATCGTGCGACAGGATCGCGCATAAGGGCGTCTCAACCCCGTCCCTCCACGAAATTGCCGATAACTACAAGCTGATCAATGAGGTTAAGCCAGGATGCACCACCTCAGGCTATAGCGGTGACCAGCAATGCACAGCCGGCTGCGGACAGATTATCCGCTACGGTCATGTCGTTAATAAGCTCAGCCACGACTGGGACGACGGCAAACCCGCAAAACAGGGCAAGAGCGAAGGAATTCTCTACACCTGCCAGCGCGCCGACTGCGGCGAGACAAGGTTCGTCAGAAGCCCCGCCGCGACCGAGTTCACGGTCACGGTCATCAAGGGCACGGCCTCCGTTGCCGCAGGGACACCTATCACGGACAAGATCGCGCAGAACACCGTTGTGACCGTTACGGCGGACGCACCGGAAGCAGGCAAGGTCTTTGACAAGTGGGTCGTGCTGGAAGGCAATGTCACTCTGACAGACGCCACCAAGGCGACTACCACCTTCACCATGCCCGGCAATGATGTGAAGCTCGAGGCCACCTATAAGGATGCGCCTCCAAGCCATACCCACAGCTACGGCACCGAGTGGAAGTATGACGACACCGATCACTGGCATGAGTGCGAGTGTGGCGATAAGGCCAATATTGAGGCTCACAGTGCCAGCGAGTGGATCGTTGACACGGCAGCTACCGAAACCGCCGACGGAACTAAGCATAAGGAATGCACCGTCTGCAAGAAGGTTCTTGAAACCGCACCGATCCCTGCAACAGGCAGCAATCATACCCACAGCTACGGTACAGAGTGGAAGTATGACGGCACCAACCACTGGCATGAGTGCGAGTGCGGCGACAAGGCCGACACGGCAGCACACAACTTCCAGTGGGAGATCGACAAGGCCGCTACCAAGGAGGCCACCGGCATCAAGCACGAGGAATGCACCGTTTGCGGCGCCAAGCGCAGCGAGAATACGGTCATCGACAAGCTTCCCGACGGCGGCAACACAAGCAATACAGGCAGCAGTGGTAATAACACCAATAAGCCAGGAAATGACGACTCCACCAAGTGTCCTCAGACCGGTGACAGCAGCAACCACATCGGTTGGCTGGCTGCTCTGTGCGGCGTTCTGACTCTGCTGGGCGTAAGCGGCAAAAAGAGAAAGGAATCCAAGGTTAAATAAGCCGACGCTTCCGAAATCAAAATAGCCTAAACACAATAGGCGGTGACGGATCATTCCGCCACCGCCTATTTTCCTGAAAGCGAGCTTGCCAGCAAGTCCCTTTCCGAAAGGCGGCAAGCGACACCCACATTCTGACCGTGTATCCCCAGCCGAACGGGGACGGCAATCTCCGGCGCTCTTTCTTTATGCCTTCGACAAAAATCAGAGCAAAGCTCAAAAATCTTTTAGAAAATTAAAAAACTTGGTTGTAGCCCCCTCAACTTTTCGGCATGGAAAGTGAGGGAGCTTTCTCTATGGCCTCCGCCCGTTCTTTGAAAACCGAATAGTACAGCGCATCCTTTTGTAGGGCGGAATTTTTTTGTGCCTAAAAGCAAATTTACTCACTGTCAAAAGCTTGAACTCACTACAAAAAAACGGTAACACCAGCAGGAAGTTATTTTCCTGCTAATGTTACCTCATTTACAAGTATCACAAGATTTAAAGGGGAAATGATAAAGTCTTTGTAATGCTTATCGTAATTCTTGTAGCTTTACGCTTAATTCTTGTAAATGTTTTTTGGCTCTTTAGTTTGATAGCCACCATACATTGATGCACATCCGCAGGCAGCTATACCCATTCTCTTAGTTGCTCTGGCAATAAGGCTGGCAAGCAATTTCTTAAATGATCTCATTCTTATCACACCTCTTTTCTTTGATCTTCGCTGATATTATTAAAACTGCAATTAATAGATTTGTTAACAGGATCATAGATCCAACCATCTGATATTTATTGATAATCGCCCCGCCAAACAGATCAAGCAACAGAAAAACTATCATTCCCATCGCTTTGAACTTTGGCTTTTTATCTTTTTCTATAGGCTTATTTTTGTTCTCCACAGGGCAGAATACAAAAGCTATTATCTCTTCAAACACCACAAAGGCAGCTATCACCCATATATTTATATATCCGCATACCTTGTCATTAAGAAAAGCTGTAGCAATAAATGTTGAACACATCAGCAGATTGCATCTGAAATATGTATCTGCATGATACCCTCCGGTAATAACCCTGACAGCAATAAACACTGCCAAATATATTACGCTTTCCAGCAAATGCCCTGTTAATGCTCCCATAAGCAATACAAGCACAATGTTTAACATTGATGAGATAGTTATTTCTATGCCATACCGATAAAAATCCTGTACCTCATCCGCTTTGCCGATAGCTTCCTGCTCGGTCAAAAAATTAAGTATACCCGATACAACAAGATCCATAAACTACCGCCTCGCTTTTGTCTTACCCTAATTTGAATTTTACTAGAATAACAGCAATATGTCAAGCTTTTTGGAATGAGTTGCAGGTTTTTGTCACGAAATGCAGCAACGGTTCAGAACAATTAGTTCAGGACCGTTGTATCTGCCATCAATGTTACCTGACAGCAAAACATTCCCTCCGACTCATAGAAATCGCATCTGCCATTATATTTTCTTGCTATCTCTCTGATTATTGAGGTCCCCAGACCATGCTGTTTTTTATCAGCCTTTGTGGTCGTAAGCCTTGGATTACTATCCATAACAGAATGATCTATTGAATTTTTTATCAAAAACGTATATGTATCCGTTTCTCGGTCGATCTTCAGATACAGAAATTTATTTGCGTCGTCGGCTATTTCCTTGCATGCCGTTATAGCATTCTCCAACGTGTTGCTCAACAGGTCGCAAAGGTCAGTTCCCTTTATTCCCTCAAAATCTGAAACCGTTATGCATGATATTTTTATCCCCAAGGAAGAAGCCATCGTAAGCTTTGCGTTAACGATAGCATTTACAATATTATTTTTCGTTTTAACATAGGACTCCGACTTCCCGATAAGGTCAAAGCTTTCTGAGATAAATTTTCTCGTTTCATCTATTTTTTGTACTTTCAACAGTTCATTGACCGTTTCATATTTGTCTTTTATATCATGCCTTAGTTTTCTCATGGCGTCATATTGCGACTCGGCGTTTCCGATAAACTGCTCAAGATACTGCTCTCTTAGTTTGACTATCTCCATTTCCTTGAGCTTCTGATTCTTTTTTATCAAAGAATTTATTATCCAGAATATAAGTATATTAAGAACAAAGACAAGCATATATGACAGATTTATATACAGCCTATGGCCATCGTCTGCCGAAAGTGACAGTTCATGTATTACCATAACGAGGAAAAACGAAATAATAAGCACTGCAATGATCGTCACCCAATCTGAAGCCGTATAATCATCTGTATGTTTAAAGGCCATCAGTATTAATCTAAATACAATGAATATAGAGATCTGGATCATTATAAGCGTCACAAATCTAAGCAAGCTTTGTTCGACCACAAGCTCCCTGAGGGATATTTTAAAAAATGACGATACAGCATTTAGTTCCAATGACGTTATCAACAAGATCGCAACCTGCGAGAGGGATATGGAAAGAAATTTCTTTACTGCATTGTCACTAAAAAAGCAAAACGCAAAAACAAGCAGACTTGCCCAGTACAAAGCACTTCCAAAGCCCTCAAATACAGTGAAATAATTAAAAGCAGTGACCAGACAGCCTTCACAAACGGCAAATATAACAGCCCATATCTTAGCCCTTTCATGAGATCTTGGCGTAAGGAATCTATATATAAACCATGTTTCCAGACCGCCCTGATAAAAGTTTATCAAGATCTCAAATATCGTCCACAATGTAATAGTCATCACTTTCTCCTCAGATATTCAGTCAAAGCGTCGTCAACTGCATTCTTATATCCTCGGCTCATGGGAAGCTCTGAACCGCTTTTGAAGATCACTGTTTCATTTGAACGGCTTATGTTAAAAACATATTTCAGATTGACGATATATTTTTTATGCACCCGTATAAAATCAAATTTACGATAAGCCTCTTCTATCTCGCCAATGCTATCTCTGACTGCAATAGTATCCTTATTATTTGCAAAATGATATATGATGCTGTGGCTATTGCTCTCTATATAAGTTACATCCCGAAGCTTTACAGAGATCCTTCCCTGCTCCCTATTCTCCAAAACCACTGTCTTTTCCTGCTTCAATGCGTCCGTCAACTGTCCTGCTACCATATGGAGCCTATCCTTCATAACATCAGCGTCAGGATCTTTGCAGATATAATTCAGCGGTCTGAAATTAAAGCTGTCATAAACCAGCTCCTGATGACTTGTCACAAAGATCACGAAGCAATTACCATTCTGACCTAGCTGACGCGCGACTTCAAAACCGGTCATTTCAGGCATATCAAGGTCAAGAAATATAGCCGAAAAAGGCTTTTTACCATGGCAGTAAAAAAAGCTCTCAGCTTTGGTAAACGTTTCTATTTCAGCCTTGACCGACCTTGATTCAAGTTCATTTGCCAGCATAGATTTAAAAAACTGAAGAAAAACAGCATTATCATCACAAACTGCGATCCGCATTTTTTCACGTCCTTTTATAACATAGTCTATGTACGATTTTATATTACCATAATTATACCATAAGGTCAAGCCATAAGGCGTTTCACAGCTTCCTGCGTCAAGACCACACCTGGCGGCAAACAAAAAAGGGCTGTTCTAACAGCCCTTCAATCTGCCACAAAAGTGTAAGACCAACGTCCCACTTATTTAGGACTTTTCCAACTTATTTCGTTTTGGATCCCTACACCTTAGGCTTTTTCATAGTAAGCGAAATACGCTTTTTCTTCAGATCAACGTTAAGTACCCAAACCTTAACTACCTCCCCGACCTTTACGACCTCAAGAGGGTGCTTTATATATCTGTCGCACATCTGAGAAATATGTACAAGACCGTCCTCGTGAACACCAATATCAACGAACGCTCCGAAGTCTATAACGTTTCTCACTGTGCCCATAAGCTCCATGCCCGGTTTCAGGTCTTTAAGCTCCATGATGTCGCCACTTCTCATAAGCGGTGGAGGCAGCTCGTCACGAGGGTCACGACCCGGCTTTTCAAGCTCCCCTACTATGTCCTTTAACGTCGGAGCACCAATGCCGATATCTGCGGCAAGCTTCTTCATGCCCATTGCATTGACTTTCTCAGCTATCTGCTTTACGTCACCCATGTCCGCAAGGCTCAGCCCGCACCTGTCAATAAGCGCCTGCGCTGCCTTATATGACTCAGGGTGAACAGCCGTGTTATCCAGCGGATTTTTTCCTCCACGCACTCTCAAAAAGCCTGCGCACTGCTCAAAAGCCTTTGCGCCAAGTTTCGGAACTTTCATAAGCTGCTTTCTTTCGGTGAAAGCACCGTTTTCCTCACGGTAGGAAACAATATTCTTTGCAACTGTCATATTTATGCCCGATATGTATGACAACAATGAGTATGAAGCCGTATTAAGGTCAACGCCTACTGAGTTTACGCAGTCCTCAACAACGCCCTTTAAAGCCTCGTCCATTCTCGCCTTTGGCATATCATGCTGATACTGTCCAACACCTATTGCCTTTGGGTCTATCTTTACAAGCTCTGCAAGAGGGTCCTGCAAACGGCGTGCTATTGATACTGCTGAACGCAGTGAAACATCATACTCAGGAAACTCCTCAGCCGCAAGCTTGGAAGCGGAGTAAACGGAAGCGCCAGCCTCAGACACCACCATGTAAGAAACTTTCTGCGGAATTTCTTTGATAAGCTCCGCTGTGAACTGCTCCGTTTCTCTTGAAGCAGTGCCATTGCCTATGGAGATAGTCGTAACGCCATATTTCTTTATAAAGCCCGTCAGAATACGCTTAGCACGCTCTGTATCCTTCTTTGGCGGAGTAATGTAGATTATTGCAGTGTCAAGCACCTTGCCCGTAGCGTCCACTACAGCGGTCTTACAACCGTGAGCATATCCTGGGTCAAGACCAAGGGTAACAGTGTCTTTAACAGGCGGCTGCATAAGAAGCTGTCTGAGATTTGAGGAGAACACCTTTATTGCCCCCTCCTGAGCATTTGCCGAAAGCTCCGCCCTTATCTCACGCTCTATGGACGGATAAATAAGTCTTTTATAGCCGTCCTCACAAGCAGCCGTAACAAGCTGTCCGCACTCTGACTTGTTTTTCACATATCTTGACACGCAGGCTCTCTCTCCTGCGCCCTCTGGGACATTCACTGATACTTTCAGAACGCCCTCTTTTTCGCCTCTATCCAAAGCCAAAACTCTGTGACCTGCTATCTTTCCCACAGCCTCAGCATAGTCATAATAGTTCTCGTACACCGACTCGACATTCTCATCAGACGCTTTTGAGCTTATCACGCCTATCTGCGAAAACAGCGTTCTTATGTATTTTCTCAGGTCAGCGTCGTCAGAGATATCCTCTGCGATTATGTCCATTGCACCCTGCAAAGCTTCGTCCGCAGACTTTACGCCCTTGTCGTCGTTGATAAATTTTGACCCCTCGACCTGTGGGTCGCATTTCTTATCCTGGGTCAGGATAAGTTCAGCCAGTGGTTCAAGCCCCTTTTCTCTTGCCACCGAAGCCCTTGTTTTACGCTTCGGCTTGAAAGGTCTGTAGATATCCTCCACCTCCACAAGGGTCTTTGCATTTTCGATAGCAGACATTATCTCGTCTGTCATTTTCTCCTGCTCAGTGATAGAAGAGATTATCTCGCCTTTACGTTTTTCAAGATTTCTCAGGTAAGTGAGCCTGTCAGCGATCTCTCTAAGCACCTGATCGTCCAACGAGCCTGTCAGCTCTTTTCTGTATCGAGCAATAAACGGTATAGTTTTATCGTCATCAAGGAGTGCAACAGTGTTGTCTATCTGCTCCTGTCTGAGCTTAAATTCTTCCGCAAGGGTCTTGTTAATGTCCATGTTTTTACCAATCCTTTTTTATTACTTTTTGCGTATTATCATATATAATATTATAGCACATTTTCGATAAAAACGCAACGAAAATGCAGTCGAAAACTGTAACAAAGATAATATATAATACATATAGGATCAATCAGAAAATTAATAAAAGCAGGCAAAAATCCACTTGAAAAAAGGGCATAGATATGATATCATAGAAGAATAAAACATTATTTAGGAGTGTTTATATGCTAAATCAGTTTTCAAGAACCGAGCTTTTATTCGGCAAAGAAGCAATGGAAAAGCTCAGCAACAGCAGGGTTGCGATTTTCGGCATAGGCGGTGTAGGCGGATATGCAGTTGAAGCCCTTGCACGAAGCGGTGTAGGCGAGCTTGACCTTATAGATGATGACAAAGTGTGTCTGACCAACATCAATCGTCAGATAATTGCCACAAGAAAAACAGTAGGAAAATACAAGGTAGATGTGGCGGAGGAGCGTGTTCACGACATCTGCCCTGACATAAAGGTAAACACATACAAGTGTTTTTATATGCCTGACACAGCGGATCAGTTTGATTTTACTCAGTATGATTACATTATCGACGCCATTGACACTGTTACAGGCAAGCTGGAGATAATAAAGCGAGCAGACGTCGCAGGAGTACCTGTTATATCCTCAATGGGTGCAGGCAACAAGCTTGACCCTACAGCATTCCGTGTGGCGGACATTTATCAGACAAAGGTCTGCCCTCTTGCGAAAGTCATGCGACGAGAGCTTAAAAAGGCAGGCATAAAGTCGCTTAAAGTTGTTTACTCAGAGGAACAGCCTATCAGACCGATAGAAGATATGGCTATTTCATGCCGTCAGGACTGCATTTGTCCTCCTGGCACGGCAAGAAAATGCACAGTGCGCCGTGATATTCCAGGCTCAACAGCATTTGTTCCGTCAGTGGTGGGACTTATCGTGGCAGGAGAAGTTATAAAAGATCTGGCTAAGAAATAATACAAACAAAGGACGAACCATTGATTAGCTGTGGTATAATGGTTTTGGTAATTGGTCGGAATAAACTGCCCGACAAATCGTAATTTAGTGGAGGAGTACAAAAAAATGGATAAAAGTGAAATTATTAAAAAGGTTGCACCATGTTCTTTAATGTGCCACACTTGTTCGGCATATAATGATGGGATAATTTGTGCGTCGGCTAAAACATTATTAAAATATTTAGAGGGCATAAAAGAATTTTATGAGGTACATATGCCCGACGCCGTAGAAAGCTATAACAACTTTGAGGGAGTACTTAGCATATATGCGGGTGCTTCTTGTTCAGGTTGCCGCAGCACAGAACATAATGGATGCAGCATCGAAGGGTGTTTTTTGCTTGAGTGCACAAAGAACCATGGCATTGATTTTTGTGGAGAGTGCAATGAGTTTCCGTGCAAAAAAACGCAGGGAATTTTTGAAGAAATAGTATACAGGCAGTGGCTGGAGGGTAATCAACAAATTAGAGAATATGGTATAAAGGCATTTTGGAAAAATAATTCCGAAAATCCGCATTATAGACCATATAAAAAATGATTTAAATTCCAATTTGTCGAGCAGATCACTTATCACAGCACTATTATTTGAATTTTTCAGAAAGGAAAAAATGTTATGCAAGAATGGCTCATGACTATAACGCTTGGAATAATCGGAGCATTTTTGATAGCTGTTACATATGCCGCATTATATCAAAACAAAAAAAGCAAAAAACACATATCTGGATTTCCATTTTTCGGTGGGTTTATTCTTGCTGTTGCATTTCTCTTCTCTCCTATTAAATGGTTAGCTTTTCTGGGCTTCATTGATTATGGTTTGTGGCTGGACAGAACGTTCAATGTCCACTTATGAATGGGAAACTATTTATGTATTGATTATGGATTATTATAACAACAAAAAATTCAAAAAGATATATGTGCAGCAGAATTTTGAACAACGCATCAGTGATGAATCAAAAGAATTACGTATCAGAATTTATGAAAGAAATGAAGAATGGGTACAGCCGTATATTACGAATTTAGTTTATGAACTCAAAGTGCCTAAGCTGTTATATGCTGTTTGTACAGATCAAAATGGAAAGAAATTTTTACTTATTGATAAATGCAAAAGAAAAGGCAACATTGAAATAGTTCCTTTTGATAATAATACTATTCTGCTTACAGACCTCAACTCAAAAAATGTTGATTATTCAGTAGAAATTGAAATCAAAGACAATCCATAAATAGTTTCCCATTTATCGAACAGCTCCCTCATCACAGCACTCATAACGTGTGCTGTGTTTTTTAGACAAACAGTGCTTCCGCACACTTACATTAACGTAAGCATACGAAAGCACTGTTTCCATACATTACATTTACAAACTGCAATACTAAATCATATATACAAAAAAGAGCCATAGCAAAAGCTACAGCTCTCTGGCTCCCCCTGTTGGACTCGAACCAACGACCCTTCGGTTAACAGCCGAATGCTCTACCGACTGAGCTAAGGAGGAATATGACTAAACAGAGAAGAACATTATCTTCTCTGTTTAGTAAGGTGTCGGCAGCACCCTATCTTACCGGGACGTTACCATCCAAGTATTTTCGGCG
>OBCV01000390.1_pt1 | contig 10002 bp, 10 predicted proteins | sample 1496081 | NCBI WGS metagenome assembly OBCV01 (sample SAMN01760943, study PRJEB22395) | human gut metagenome | reverse complement strand
GACAAGTTTGTATGTTAATATATTCGTAACATTCTCGTGTGTATTTGTTCCCAAAAGTTAGCGTTTTTTTCGTTTGAATGGTCGATTTTCGTTGTAATATGAAGTTTTCAACAGCCTGCAAATACCGATAAAACCATGAGTTTTCAACGTTTTCAACATGGTTTTCAACAGAAAATGCCCCTACAAATGTTGAAAACTTTTAATATTCAACATTTTTGTGTTGAAATGTTGAATATTACACTTCTTTAATGCCAACAATCAGTAATATAATCAAGTAATTGGTATTTAGAGGAGTTGACGATCATGCTCAAAGGAATTAATAAACAAATCATCGAAATAAAGTGTACAGAAAATGAATGTTTTGATAAGATTCTATTATTTGTAAACGCAAATAAAAATCATCTACACCCTGATATTTTAAGAAAAAATGCTGTTGATATCGCAAGTGCGATAACGGGGGACAAAATGTTTTCGACAAACAGAAAATTCAACTTTGCGGCTGTGATATCAACTATAATTGGTGTGGCAATGCTTGTTCTGCTGCTTATCGCATTGTGTATGTGATAAGCATAAATATCATTGATAAAATTTGTGTAAATCGTCGAAAGTCTATATAAAAAGCCTGTTTACTATTGGCATTATGTTTTTTTTGTGGTATAATTACGAGTAGTATATTTTTTTGAAAAGGAAAATTCAATGAGTAATTATCAAGATAAAAATAATAATTTAGACGAAGAAAATGAACTTCAGCTTATAATTGGCAGAAACCCTGTTATCGAGGCTTTAAAAGCAAATAAGCTGATCGACACTATCTATATTAACCCTGAGGCTAAAGGCTCTATAACACTTATTTGTAGACTTGCAAAGGAAAAAGGCATAAATGTCAAGCGTGTTACCGAAACAAAGCTCAACAATATGAGCAGGGGAGCTTCACATCAGGGTGTTATTGCTATGGGTGCGTGTGCGGAGTATGTGTCTCCGGAGGATATTCTCAGCATCGCAAATGAAAAGGGAGAGGATCCTTTCATTATTATTTGCGATGAGATAGAAGATCCGCACAATCTTGGTGCAATAATCAGAACGGCTGAGGCGGCAGGTGCTCACGGCGTTATCATTCCAAAAAGAAGAAGTGCATCATTGAACGCAACTGTTTTCAAAACGTCCGCAGGTGCAGCAAGCTGGTTGCCTGTTGCAAGAGTTTCAAATCTTGCTGCAACTATTGATATGCTTAAAGAAAACGGTGTGTGGATATACGGAACTGACGGCGAGGGACAGAGCTATACTGAAGTTAAGCTAACTGGTCCTATAGGGCTGATAGTCGGCTCTGAGGGCTTTGGCATGGGACGTTTAATAAAAGATAAATGTGATTTTTTGCTTAGTTTGCCTATGGCAGGCAAAGTCAATTCTTTGAATGCTTCCGTTGCGGCGGGCATTTTTATGTATGAAGCCGTAAGACAGAGAAATCTATAAGGAACAGGGAGGTTAAAGCTTTGGCTGATAAATTCTCAATAGACGATATAATTTCAGAATACAGCGAAAAAGTTGAAAACGATTTAAAAACTGACGAGTCACAGGAAAACGATGAAATTTTAAATGAAGATACTAATGAAGATACTAATATTGATGAGAGTATTGAAAAAGATAATGATACCAGCGATATAGATAGTGACGGCTATGATCCAATAAAAGCAACAGATTTTGATGATGAATTGGCGTCAGATCATACGAATGAGAAAAAACGTAACGAGGAAAATGCTGCACTTATAAATAATCTCACCAAACATAAAAAAGGCAAGGCTGCAAAACAGAGCATTCCGCCTGTGAACAGGGCAAGCCTTAAAGATATCAAAATGGGACTGACGGGAAAAATAATCCCGAAAACAGAGGAGTTTGACAAGGCACTTATCCCTGATGACGCCACCTATGAGGAAAAATCCTCTATATTGTCACAGCACAGAAAGAAGAAAGTTGACAGCTTTGTTCTTAAAACTAACGAGCAGGAAAGCGAGCCTGACAGTGATGATACAAACGATAAAGACAAGGCAGGGCAGACGGAGTTTAAGAAGTTTGATGACGCCGAAAAGGTCTTTGGCTCTATCCGTCATGTGAAGAGCAACCTTGTTCTAAGGCTTTGTGTACTTCTGTTTACGGGCATTTTCAGCACATTCATAACGGTTGCAAATGACCTGGAACTGCCTCTTATAAAGACATTTGACAGAACTATAACCCCTGCGGCATATCTGTTTGCAAACACTATTTTGGGTCTTATTTCTATAGCGGTGTGCTATAACGTGCTTCTTGCAGGAATAAAAAGCCTATTTAAAAAAGAGGCAGATAATGATACAATAGCAGCGATAGGTATTTTTATTACAGTCATTGCAGGAATAATAAATCTATTTGACCCTGAGTCTATTCGTGACAATGTTTACCATGTTTACATATCAGTTGCAATCGTGGGTCTGATATTCAATACTCTTGGAAAACTTATGGTGGTAAAACGTACTGAGCGTAATTTTAGGTACGTTGCAGGAGATTTTGAGAGATATGCAGTTACATCCGTTGAAGATGAGGAAATAGCAGAAAACTTCACAAGAGGTGCTGTTGCAGAGCCAAAGATAGCAGCTATGCGCAAAACCGAGTTTGTGGACGATTTTATGAAGAACAGCTACACTTCTGATATCTCAGATGAGTATTCAAAGAAAATAAGTCCTTATATCCTCATTGCAGGCGTTGTTATAGCACTTTTGTCACTTATATTTGATAAGGGTGCGTCAAACATGAAAGAACGTTTGTTCATAGCACTTGCGGCTTTCTCAGGCACTGTTACCATGTGTTCTTCGTTTGCGGTAATGCTTATAGTAAATGTACCTCTGGCAAGAGCTACAAAGAAGTATTTGCAGTATTCAGCGGTAATGCTGGGATATTCTTCTGTTGATGAATTTGCTGACACAAATTCACTTCTTGTTGACGCTGAACAGCTTTTCCCTAAAGGAAGCATTGAGCTTGCAAACCTTAAGCTTCTCTCAGCTATTTCTATTGAAGACTGTATTTTAATGGCGGCAAGCCTTAGCTGTCAATCGGGAAGTGTTCTTAAGTCTACATTCTACAAAATGCTCAGAGGCAAGACTGAGTTGCTTTATCCTGTTGAAAGCTACATTTATGAGGACGGTCTTGGACTTTCGGGCTGGATAGAAAACAAACGTGTACTTCTTGGTACAAGAGAGCTTATGGAAAACCACTCTATTGACGGTCTGCCGTCAGAAGCAAAAGAGAAGGAGTATACAAATGGGAATGTTGCTGTCTATCTTTCTATTTCTGGAATAACAGCAGCAATGTTCGTTATTCAGGTATCGCCTAATCTGTCCGTTACACGTTGGCTTCAGGAGCTTGAACTTGAAGGTATCACAACAGTAATAAGAACAGTTGACAGCTTTCTTTCACAGCGTTTTCTCTCTGACCTCTTTGATATTGAAAGCGACAGCGTTAAGCTTCTCAGCTTCAGATATCACAAGGATTACGAAAGCGAAACCGAGTACGTTCCACGTCAGGCTTCATCAATGCTTTGCAGCGGACATTTTCCGTCATTTGCAATGCTTGTGATAGGCGCAAAAAGGCTCAAATTTACCGCAGAACTTGGTGCGTCAGTGATGTATGGTGCATCGATACTTGCGGCGCTCATAGCCCTTATAATGATGCTGACAGGTTCATTTGTTCAGCTTACTCCAACGCTAGTTATCGTCTACAACCTCATTGTAGTGGGAGTAGCGTTGCTTATACAGCACATCAAAAAACTATAAAAATAAAACCTCGGTCTGTAGTGAAACAAACCGAGGTTATTTTTTACTTATTGCTTATTGTCCAATCTATTGGCTGAATATTGTTACTTACAAGGAAATCGTTAACCTTAGAAAAATGCCTGCATCCGAAAAAACCATTATACGCAGACAATGGAGATGGATGAGCTGCCTTGAATACTGCATGAATAGGGTTCGTTATAAGTGGTGCCTTAGCCTTAGCATTGCCACCCCAAAGGATAAACGCAGTAGGCACATTACGCTCATTAAGCTTTTTTATTACAGCGTCAGTAAGCTGTTCCCAGCCTTTACCCTTATGAGAATTAGGCTGACCCTGACGAACAGTAAGAACAGTGTTCATCATCAGCACACCCTGCTTAGCCCAATCGGTAAGCTCACCATTATTAGGGATAGAGATACCAAGATCAGCATTAAATTCTTTAAAAATATTCTGCAAAGACGGTGGTGGATTAACACCAGCTTTAACGGAAAAACAAAGACCATGAGCCTGTCCCGGACCATGGTAAGGATCCTGTCCAATGATAACAGCCTTGACTTTTTCATAAGGCGTGTACTTCAATGAATTGAAGATATCATGCATATCAGGATAAACAGTGAAGTGTGAATATTCGTATTTCAAAAATTCACGGAGTTTCAAATAATATTCCTTTTTAAACTCATCAGCCAGAATATCGTCCCAGCTATTTCCGATATGCACCATTATACAGCACTAATGACAGTTCCGACGATCAGACCGAGTATAAGTGCGGCAACCAAAGCGAGAACGAGTATTCTCATGACCATAGGTTTCTTGTCGTTCATTAACTATCGTTCCTTTCATAAAATATACTACTATGATTTTATCATATTTTCGCTGTAAAATCAACTGTTTGGAGGAAATTTATAAAATAATTTGTTCAAAAAATAATGAAGTGGCTCACAAAGGTTCGTAAGTAAGCTACTTCTATACACAAAAAAAATATCATATGAGCAAGGTTTTAACATCGCCTTGTTTTATATGATATCATAAATTTTGTTGTCAAGGGATTACCGCAAATGTAGCATAGCTTGACAGTCCACAAAGTAGGGTGTATACTTAAAGCAGTACACAACGGAGAGAGCCGACAAAGCGTAAAAGAGCCACAAACAGCCCCTCGCACAGCGTGCACAGAAAGTTTCACTAAATAAAAATTTAGTGAAACTTAGAGAAGTGATAAATAAGGAGAATAGATATAAATGAAACAAGCATATGTAGATGATTGCCCATATTATCTTGACGATTTTCTAACTAACATGAAAGTTGTCAAAGACCGTTCTGACCGCACTGAAGAAGCTTATTTTATTGATATCCGAACATTTCTGCGATATCTTAATGTCAAGCACCATGCAGTTCCAGCCGAAACGCCTTTCAATAAAATAAAAATAAAAGAAACGCCAATAGAATGGCTCGAATGCTTTTCACTAAACGATGCTTATGTTTATTTAAAGTATCTCAAAGATGAGCGCAATAATTCCACCAAAACCCGTGCAAGAAAATGTTCAGCGTTGAAACAATTCTATGTTTATCTTTGCCAAAAAGCCAAGATTATTTCAAACAATCCGCTTGATGATCTTGAATTGCCACATATAAATCAAGCCTTGCCTAAATATCTGTCCCTTGAACAAAGCCTTGAGCTTCTGCGTAATATCGACTCTAAAAATCAGGTGCGTGATTATTGTATCATTACTCTGTTCCTTAACTGCGGTATGCGTCTGAGCGAGCTTGTGGGCTTGAATTTAAGCGATTACAGCCGAGATAACAGAACTCTACGTGTCCTCGGCAAAGGCCGCAAGGAGCGCATTATTTATCTTAACGACGCTTGTGTTTTTGCACTTGATGAGTATATTGACACTACCCGTCCCCATGTGGAACAAACTGCCATTTTTTTGTCAGCTAACAAAACAAGGATAAACAAGCGACGTGTTCAACAAATAGTAGATGAACAGCTCCAGCGTGCAGGACTTAGTAATTTGGGTATTACCACCCACAAGCTCAGGCATACAGCCGCAACCCTAATGTACCAACACGGCGGTGTAGATACTCTTGTACTGAAAGATATACTCGGTCACAAAAGCATTGCGACCACTGAGATATACACACATTTATCTGATGAAAACATTAAAAAGGCAATGGAGTCGAATCCATTGTCTGAAGAAATTGAAAAGAAAAAGAAGTAAACAAAAAGCCATGTGAGGAAAATCACATGGCTTTTTTGCTATTTTTTCATACGAATTATAGAATGTTCTGGGAACGTCAGATCTGATCTTATCGACATCTTCATAGCTGCATGATTTGCAGTATCTATGGAGTTGTCATATTCATCAAACATTTCCTCCACGGTGAACTTCACAGGGCTACCAACAGGTGAAAGCACTTCAATCTCGTCGCCCTTGTTGAATTTGTTTTTTTGAGTACAGTATATTCTTCCACCGCTACAACCGTCAACAACAGCCACAACATCATATTCACGAATATACCCACCGTTTTCGTAATACTGGCTCTCCTTTGGGTGTCCAAAGAAAAATCCTGTGCAGTATGCTCTGTGGCTTACCTTGAAAACTTCGTCCTTAAGCCACTGTGGCAACTCAAAATGCTCCGGATCAGACCTATAGATATCCATAGCCTTTCTGTAGGCATTTGTGATAACGGACACATAATACGAAGATTTAGCCCTGCCCTCGATCTTAAAGCTGTTCACGCCTGCCTCTGCAAGCTTATCAATGTGGTTGAGCATACACATATCCTTGGCGTTGAGGATATAAGTTCCTTTTTCGTCCTCAAAAACAGGATAAAACTCATTGGTGCGCTTTTCTTCCATAAGGTGGTATCCCCAGCGGCAAGGCTGTGCGCACTCGCCACGATTTGCGTCACGGTTTACAAGGTACTGGGAAAGCAAACATCTGCCTGAAAAACTTACGCACATTGCACCATGTACAAAGCACTCAATTTCAAGATCTTTAGGGGTCTTTGCTCTTATTTCGGCGATCTCCTCGAGAGAAAGCTCTCTTGCAAGCACTACCCTCTTAGCACCCATGTTATAAAATTCATTTGCAGTAACATAATTTACTATACCAGCCTGTGTGGAAACATGAATCTCCATATCGGGTGCATATTTTTTTATCAGTGAGAAAACACCGATGTCATTGGCTATCATAGCGTCAACGCCTGCCGCAAGAGCGTCATTCACAAACTGCTCTAAATGCACTATCTCGTCATTATGAGGAAGCGTATTGCAGGTCAGATACACACGCTTACCCCTGCTGTGAGCCTCGTCACAGGCTTTTTTCAGAAGCTCAGCGTCAAAGCTTGCAGAGGCGGCTCTCATTCCGAAAGCCGTACCTCCAAGATAAACTGCATCAGCACCAAAATCCAGCGCCGCATACAGACGTTCCATATCTCCCACAGGAGCAAGAACTTCAAGCAAATTATTTTCAGTCATTAAAAATTCAATCCTTTATTACTTTTTCTTTGCAAGTCCAGCCTTAACAAGATTTTCCTCATGCTCGTCAAGTGTCTTTGCATAGAATGTTTCGCCCGTCTTAAGATTATTACAGAAGTAATAGTAATCAGTCTTCTTAGGCTCAAGAACAGCGTTTATTGCAGCCATACCAGGGTTGCATATTGGTCCTGCCGGCAAGCCCTTGCACTTATAGGTATCATAACACTCGGTATAATGCTCGATAGAAGCTGTGTTGTCAGCCTCGGTCTTTATAACATTCTTAATATAATTTGTTGTTGTATCAGACTGGAGCATAGGATAGGTATCAGGGTCGTCAAGTCTGTTCAGGAATACCGAAGCTACCTTTGGCATTTCGTCCTCAGAAGCGGCTTCAAGCTGAACGATAGAAGCAAGGGTCATAACTTCGTTAAGTGACATACCGGAATTTTTGATCTTAGCTTTGACAGTTTCGTATTTCTTTTCAAACTGCTCTCTAAGCTTCTTGGTAACGTTTCCTGCGCTGTCATTCACATAAAACTCATATGTATCAGGATAGAAATAGCCTTCCATGCGATAGAACATATCGCCGTTATCGTCAACATCATTTTCAAAGTCAAAGCCTTGATTTTTATTGAATTCAAACAGGAAGTCGTCAGCAGTGCAGACCTCATTATCTTCAAGCTTTTTAGCTATGTCAAGAAGATTTTCTCCCTCTGTGAATGTAATGCTTACAGTCTTGTATGACTCTCTCATTTGTGAAAGTTTTTCGATTATTTCAGAATATCCGCTTGATGGCTGAAGTGTAATATCACCAGGATATATAGCTGCAGGCTTTTCAAATTTCAAAGCAAGCATAAACAGCTTTTTGTTCTTTATAACTCCCTCATTTACAAGTATATCAGCTATCTCACTGTTTGTTGAACCTGCAGGGATATTAAATCTGATATCCTCGTCAGTTTTTCCGATACCATAATACTCCATGCCAATAGAAATGCCGCCCACTGCAAGCACTAAAGAAACTGTAAGAATTACTATAACAAGTATAATTCCGCCAAACACCGAATTATTCACCTTGCTTTTCTTTCTTTTTTTCTTTTTCTTCTTGCCGCTTTTTGACTTTTTTTCTTGCTTTTCGGGCTTCTCTGGCTCTTTATCCTCGTCTTCTTCACCTTTGTCTTCCTCTGACTTGTCCTCGTGAAAAGCTAGGATAGGTTCAGGCTTGTCATCGGTCGTTTCTGGAGTTTCCTGTGGTTTCTCGTCAGTATTATCTGCCTGTTCACAGGCTTCGGAACTGTTCTCAGTGTCAGCGATAGGCTCTGCTTCAACGCTTTCTTCGTCCGCTTCATTTTTCTCGGCAGACTTTATCTTTGCGTTGACATCATTTATTATATCGTCAACATTAAAATTCAGATCATCCATTATTTACTTCCTTTCCTTTGTGTTTATAGTATATATATTCTTATCAGTAAATACCTTGTCTACAGAGATATCATAGCCGTCATGACAAAAGCTTTCTGACATACAGTTATCATAACATAAACCTAACTTTATGCCATTATAATCAGCCAAAAATCTGTCATAAAAGCCCATACCAAAGCCAAGCCTGTATCCGTCTTTATCATACGAAAGCGCAGGCACGATACACAATGCATTGTCAAAAACGCAGTATTTCTCACAACTTTCATCAGGCTCAAAAATGCCAAACCTACCCTCTTTGAGATCATAGGTGCTGTTTATTCTGTGAAAATACATAATATTGCCATTTTTTTCACATCTCGGGCATAGCACTATCTTGCTCTTTAGTGCCTTTCTTACTATCTCCGCCGTAGACACTTCAATATCAGAGGAAACATATGCAAGCACAGTTGTGCAGCTTTTATATTCCTCGCTGTCAAGGAAAGCTTGCTGAACAGCCACATCTGCCTGTTTTCTTTCTTCCGCAGACATACTAAGACGTATCTCTTTGAAATGCTTTCTTAAAGCTTTTTTATCTGTCATTTGCTCTGCATACCTGATTCAAGGGCTTCTGCCTTTTCTTTTGAAACAAGAAGCTCAACAAGCTTGAGTGCAAACTTCATGCTGCAGCCTGCACCCTTTGCAGTGATGAACTTACCGTCAACAGCCACAAGTCTGGCAGAATGTATCGCACCTTTAAGATCTTTCTCATAGCCTGGAAAACAAGTTGCATATCTGCCGTCAAGAAGACCCTTATGACCGATTATGGACGGAGCGGCACATATTGCGGCAATGTATCTGTTATTATCAGCACAGTAATCAACTGCACCAAGCACATCAGGGCTTGCTTCAAGATTTAAAGTACCCGGCATACCACCTGGGAGAACTATCATTTCGAGCTCGTCATTAAGAACTATCTTATCCACTGTTGTATCGGTTTTGACAGGAATGTTGTGTGAGCTGACTATCATATCAGAGCCTACACCTACAGTAAAAACTTCAACGCCTGCTCGTCTGAGCAGATCCACAGGGGCAAGAGCCTCCATTTCCTCAAAACCATTGGCAAGAAATACATAAACCATAACAAATGACTCCTTTCGATCATCTGAAAGTAATTACATTTTTATTCAAAAGAAAAGCAGGATTATAAGAAAGCTTTGACTTTCTAAGACCCTCTATTCCTAGATCCTCTTCCCTGTTGATGAAGCTGAGACCCTTTGCATTATGCGACGCAAACTGACTACACAGCATAGGATATGCCCCCTGAACGTCAG
>OBCV01000388.1_pt1 | contig 10061 bp, 10 predicted proteins | sample 1496081 | NCBI WGS metagenome assembly OBCV01 (sample SAMN01760943, study PRJEB22395) | human gut metagenome | reverse complement strand
TAATGTATCAGCATGAAAAATTGCCTTGCCGTATATACGGGCATAGTTTTTCAGATAGATACTATCCTGAATCATATATCTCTTGAACTTTTCAAGAGGTAGCTTTCCAGTTTGCACTTCCTGCACAAATGGGGTAGCTGCACATTCTTCCCAAATGGGGATGTTGCGGGTTAAAATGTCTTTCATAAATGCCATGTTTGTTCCTCCTAAAATAAAAAAATAGAGCCTCTAAAACAATTAGAAGCTCTTTCAGACGCAATACGAGCGTAAGAAATTGCTTCCCTACGCCGGTATTAGCCGACAGGTCCAGAGGTCAGGTCTTACCTTTTTCAACTTGTTCAGTTCCCTCGCAAACACATATCATATCTTATTCAATTAAAAAAGGACATTCCCAAAACAGAGAATGTCCAAAAAATACGAATCTGTATTCTTTAGCTCCCTGCGTTGGTATTAGCCAACAGGTTCAAAGGGTCAGGTTTTAACCTTCTCAACTACAAGGTAGTCCCCCTGCTTGAGTATTATTATAGTTAAGAAGTCCCGGAAAGTCAAGGTCTATAGAATTCAAGTTAGCAAACCTTATTGACGGGATTTTTCTGTGCTGCGCTGCGGTTGTGGTGGGGAAGAAATCTCTAATAGGTATTCCACATTGGCCCGAACATTATGAAGTTCTTTCATATCATTTTTGGCCTGCTTATAGGCAGAATAGGCTTTCCGTTTTTGTTCCAGAAGATCGGTGTATTCCTCCCGGAGAGATTTGACAGAGGGGAGCTTTTTGATTCCCAGCTCGTCAAAATGATTCTTTGCCGCCTGGTGCAGCAGAATTTCAGCTTCATGTTCTGTTCGGAATTTTTTGCTGTACCCGGCTTTGCGATATTCTACATAGACAGCCCGCGTTTTCGCATAGTTTACGATCTGTTTTTGCAGCTCGGCATTGGCGTTCATTTTTGACTCCAGATCTTTGATCTGAACGGATAAGGTATTGAAATTAGTGGTAGTGGCGTTGGCTTTTTCCAGAAGATCCTCATAACCCATATCGCCATGTTCTTTTAAGTAGAGCACTGCCTGAGAAAGCTGCTTTAGGTTGAACACTTTTGCCCAGCGCTCATAACCAGGGCCCTTGCCGGAACGGATTGCAACTTCAATATCAACCAGCAATCCAACTTTGGAAACCGTTTTTTTAGAAAAGGCATGGCGGGGTTTTACTGTCCGTGTACCGGCAATCCGTTCTTTGATGGCCTGTTCTGTATAATCGCCTTTGAGCGTATCGCATCGGGTATAATTTTCTTGTCCCGGAACTCGGAACCGAAGATGTTTTCTTTCACGGTTGACTTCCAGCCCAGCAGTTTCCAGCTTCTGTAGAAGTTCCTCAAAATCTTTTGGCTTTTCCTCTAATGCAGCATCAATAGCAATGCGTATCTGCTCCTGAAAGGAAGGCTGCTTTTTATTTCCCAGCCATGTGCCATAATGCTCCCGGCTGGGTTTCGGATTTTCTACAATCGAAAGTCCATGCTCCAAACACAGCTTGTCATTCATTCGCCGGATTGCCCAGGTAGAACCCCAGAAGTTGCGAAATTTTTTCTGACAGTCCAGTGTAGTAGAGTTGATAATGATGTGATTATGGACATGGTGCTTATCCACATGGGTGCAGACAACAAAGGCATGGTTTCCTTTTGTGAGCTTCAGTGCCAGCTCCCTGCCGATCTGATTAGCTTCTTCTGGCGTAACTTCGCCGGGCTTAAATGCCTGACGGAGATGGTAGGCGATCACATCATCTGCACCCTGATTTCTGCCGGTCAGATTTGCATACTGTCGTTTGGACAGAAGAAACTCTGCATCAGCAAGCCGGGTATCACACTCATAGCCATAAATGAATTTTCCAAAATCGGTTTTCTGCGGATTTTCTACATAATCAATAATATCTGAGATCGCAGTAGAGATATTCCGACCTTTTCCTACATGCAGAGGCATCAGTCTTGTGGTCGCTATTTTCGTCACCTCCTTAACTTAATTCCAATCAGAGAAGTTATAATTGCAGAAAAAGAGCGGGGCTGCCTATGCGCCCCGCCAAATCTGCTTAACCAAATATAAAATCCTTTAAGGCACTGTTTGCCCCGCCAATGATCCCTACCAGCCATGCAGCCGCCAGAGGCAGACCGTATGGACTGATAAGAAAGGCGATCATAAGCCATGCAAGACCCGGCAAAAATCCTGCGACAAAGAACAGCACCAATGCCGCCAGAAAGATGATCCCGGAAAGAATCCCAAGTACCGCACCGGAAAGAACCACTAAAAATTTACATACCAGATAAAGAATCCCCGTAACCAGCATAAAGGGAAGTGCCAGTAATTTACCTATCAAACGCATACGCTTTGCCTCCTTTCAGAAGGGCATCTGCCCTTATAAAAATTTTACCGTGACGGCAAAAAGAAAGCAACGGCTTTCCGGCTGTTTATGAAATGTTTGCAAATCCCCGGATCAGTTTGTCCATGCCATCCCAAAGGCTGTCCAGACGGGTGCGGATGTCATCTATATCTGCGGCATAAATATTGCCGGTCTCATTGGCCCGTCTGGTATATTGGTTTAAGTTATTGGAACAAATGCGGAGAAGCCGAATCATTTCCTGAATATCTCCCATATCAAGGTGGATGATGTAACCGTCTACGGCCATCTTTCGCAGATATGCCGACAGGTTGGTAATGCCAAGTTCCGCCATGCGTTCTTTTACCAGTTCGGCCTCCGCTTCGGACATGACAAATTCGACGCGGACGGATTTTTTGTTATGCCCGCCATTCATCGTTCCAACCCTCTTTTATGAGATGAGACCTCCTGCGTCGAAACCGCCGTCTTTGCTCTTTTGAGTTTTTCCCGCAGGGTGGTCTTTTCCAGCTTATCAAGATATTCCTCCAGATTTCCGGCTGTCGCATGATAGCTGCGTTTGAGGCGTTCCCGTTTTAGAATTATCATCAGCTCCGGCTCATTTTCTGGCAGATAAGTCATTGTTTTAGGGGCTCCATGCTCTGGCATAAGCCGGTTCATAAATTGTCTCCGTTCCTGATAGGGAATCGTGATAACATTTCCATCCTCAAAAGCAACGGCTACATTTCCGATTGGACAGGTCAATTTTTTCATCCGTTCCACATGTTCTCTATAATTTAGCGGATAGAGATCGCCAAATATTTTTCCGTCCCTGACTTCTTTCAAAGAGATGGCATAAGCCAAAACGGGATCATTTGTCTGCTCCTGGTAAAACCGCCACACTTTGTTTTCATGGCTGCCCTCCAGATAAACTTCCCGTTCGCGCAGGGTATAGGTTCCGCAAGGGCGTGACATCCAAAGAAGCTGTTTATCCTCTGAACGCTCTGACACAGCCAGTTTTGAGATCAGTTCCTTATCCAGGTCAAAGTCCTCTTTATAATGTTGGGTATGAAGATCTACGATACGGGAAAGAGCACCCAAAAGATCTACATCCTCAAATCTTACCCCGGCCATCAGCGTTCCCTTTCCGGCACCGGAGGGATCATCTGCCTTGCTTCATGCTCCGGTTTGTCTGCTTTCAAACGGTCCATCAAAGACGGCTTTGCTTCCGGCACCAGCTCCCGGATTTCTTCATCCGTCTGTCCGTCTGTCAGATCCGGGCGCACAGGAGGTTCGTTGTTCAGCCTGCCATCCAGCATATTGTAGTTGCCGGTCTGACCTTCCTCATAAAGTTCTGCATTGCGCAGATAACTCTCCGTCGCCTGAAATGGCTGTCCGGCAAACAGAATTTCTCTTTGGGTGGTAAACTGTGCAAGGACCCCATTTTGCAGTCTTGCAAATTCTTCATACTGGCGCAGGGTAAGCCCTCGTTCCAACATTTCCGCCTGGGTATGCGCCCAGCCTTCTCCATAGAGAAAATAGTACATGTCGGGCTGATCACAGACAAAACACAGGGAACCGTCCTGATTGTCATAGTAAGATGGCTGCATATTCTGGTAATGGCAGCGTTCCTCACGCCCCAAATACACACGGTTGTCCGCACCCAGCATAGCGACCATACCCGCGTAATTACTATGGACCGCAGAGCGGATTTCTACCAGCGGATCTGTTTGAGAAGGAATCTGTCTGCCCGGAATCTCATTTTGTTTTTCCGCTGCATCATTTCTTGGTATCACTTCTTCATGGCTGAGTGCATCCAGCTCCGGTTGAGATGTTCCTTTCCGAACAGCACCGGGCTCCGGTTCTTTTTCTTTCACATAGTATCGGACATTTGCTGTCGTATGTTCGTTGGCTTCCTTTGCATAGTTTTCAGCGTCGGCTTTGCTATCAAACTCCAACGGTTTTCCATTTTCCTTGCACCAGCTTTGTACCGGTCCGAAAATAGAAGTGCTGCTTCGTACTGCCCATACACCATAGGTCAGTTTCCTTTCCATTTCGCATCCCTCCTTATCGTTCCTGCTGTTTGGAAGTTTGTTGCTTTTTTACCGGGTCTGCCGGTTTTGTTGCCTTTAGCTGCTGACGGAGAGAATTCTTATGCTCCGGTTCGGAGTCTGTGATGTTGACATATTCGCCAATGATACAGAGCGCTTCTCCATAACTGCCGGAAACAAATACCCGATCAGACATTTCTTTTGCCTGTTCTTTCAGACCATGCTCCCGCAAAGTACGGGAAGCAATACCCAGCAGATTAAAAATGTTCCCATCTGCTCCGATCAGTGGACAATCCGGTTTATCTGCCAACGCTTCCGGTGTTTCTATAAATCCGCCTAAATAATTCGGCACAAAGTCCGACAGCCATGTGCCGCCATAGACTTCATGGGTCTGTAAACGCCACAGGGCAAGTTTTCCTATATCCAGTTTCACATCATCAAACGGGTAAAGCAAACAGGTCAGTTCGCCGTGCTGAAAAGCAGCCACATTCTCAAACTGACAGCCATCTTTCAATATGCCTGCATGTGTCAGCATTTCATTGATCCCGTCCACCCACTCTGTCAGATTCCCTCCACAGCCCTGTAAAATCAGTCCTTCCTTATCTGACATACGGCGAAGGTCCTCTGCAGTAATCGTGTTGATATTCAAAAAATCGCCTCCTATCGTTTTTGTTAAAATATATGTTTTGTCCGCAACTTAACCTCATTTCAAAGCACCGGAGTATTCTTATACAGCCCCCTTAAAAACAGGTGCGAAAAACCCTTGAAAATCAAGGACTTTTGGGGCTAAGTTGCGGACATATCATGGTTGGTTTTGCCGCTGCCGGCGTTTGCGTTCCCGCTCGGATTTCCGTCTTGCATAGATCCGGCAGGCAGCGGAACAATATGCCTGGCTGGTCGTAGGAAGATATGCCTTTCCGCACACAGGGCATATTTTCTGTCTCATGGAGGGTGCGTCGCCGGTAATGGCTGATTCCAGTGCTGCATCCACCGGCAGCACCGCTTTTTCAAAGTACCTGCAATAAGCGCCGGTCCACCATTTATTCAGCATATAGCAAGGACTGTCCAAAGGAAGGCAGATCTTATCCTGAGAGTCATAGTTGGCGCAAAGCTCCGTAACCAGCTTTCGGATCGCAGCCCGCTCCGAGCGGTTCAATTCTCTCTCTGCCATAACGCCTACCTTTCCGGGGCACTGCTTTGCCGGCCACTGGAAATTCCGGTTGTATCAGTAACATTCCTGGGCTGTGAAAGGGCATCGGCGATAGAGTTCCGCTTTTTCTGTTTCGGTTCATGGTAAATAAAAAGTTCGTTTTTTCCAGGCACATACAATAAGCCATTTTCTTCGCAGCGGAAAATATCACATTCTTTGTCAGTTGAAACGGCATAAAACCCTCTATAATCAAAGGGCACCTTTTGCCGCTCCTGATAGGTACACATCCCTAAGTTGGGGTCACTTGCCAGCCGTTTTGATATGGCGGAAAAGTCGCCTTCTTTTTTGTGAAATTTTCGTATGGGCGTGAAGTGATAACCGCCATATTCAAAGGTTTTTCGATCAATCATTTGCGCCTGCCTTTCTTTACGGGAAATTCCAGCTTGAAATTCACATATTTACCGCCAGTATCATCCAGGATCACTTCCGCATCATAGGTCCTTCCTGTTTTTTCACTGTAAAGCCCGGACATAGAAATGCGGCCCTCTTTCAAAAGAGCCGCTGCCACAGACTTTGTGATGGACTTTTTCTTGCTGGAAAAGAAACGGTTATCTTTCCAAAGAGCAAAAGAACATTCCCTGTTGTCGCAGAAAAAACCTTTCTTTCCTTCAAATACCGGGGCACCGCAGCGGGGACATACCCCCACGGCTTCGTGTGCAGTTCCTTTGGATGAAGGAAACAGATCCGCAAAACGTTCCTCCGGGGTAGTATGTTCTTTTACCAGCGTCCGGCTCATATCTGCAATCTGATCCATAAAAGATGTTGCCGACAGTTCGCCATGTTCCACTTGTTTCAGCATGGATTCCCATTCTGCAGTTAAGATGGGAGATTTGATATTGTCCGGCAGGACTGCGATCAGGTTCTTTCCTTTTTCCGTAGGAATGAGCTGCTTTTTCTTTCGCTGTACAAATCCGGCAGAAACCAGCTTTTCCAGTGTTGCCGCACGGGTAGCCGGAGTACCCAATCCTTTACGCTCGGCATCTTCCGGCATATCTTCCGCACCGGCAGTCTCCATAGCGGACAGCAGTGTGTCCTCCGTATAGTGCTTCGGCGGTGAAGTTTTCCCTTCACGGAGATTTGCTGATACAGTTTCAAAAGTCTGTCCTTCCTGCAGCACAGGGAGAGCGGCATCTTCATTTTCTTTGTGTTCCGTTTCACTCTGCCTGATACTCATACGGTGAATCCGTTCCACCTCTTTCCAGCCTGACTGTAAAATAGTCTTTCCTTTTGCCGTAAAAGTATATCCCTGGCAGTCCAATATAGCGGTGACCGCTTCAAATCGGTGTACCTGCGTTGTGGCACAAAGCAGTCTGACGGCAAGCAGGGTAAGCACATCCCGCTCCCCAGAAGGAAGCTCTGACAGGTCTGTCCGTGCGATTTCCACAGTTGGGATAATGGCATGGTGGTCAGTCACTTTGCTGTCGTCTGTTACCCGGTCAATGTCCGGCTCTCCGGCGCAGCCTTTTCCAAAGGGCATATTGTCACGCAGCCACAGGATCAGGGAAGCGGCGGTTGCCTGCATGTCCTTCGTCAAATACTGGCTGTCCGTTCTCGGATAGGTTGCCAGCTTCTTTTCATAGAGAGATTGCACATAATCAAGGGTCTGTTGAGCCGTATATCCATAAATACGGTTACATTCCCTTTGCAAAGTTGTAAGGTCATAAAGGCGGGGAGGCTGTACGATTTTTACCTGCTTTTCCACAGAACGCACAAAAGCGGAGTTGTGGTCACAGTCCATACGTATTTTTTCAGCCTCGGATCGTTCCGTCATTTTTTCACCGGAAGCAGTAAAGCCTCCGCAGGTAATTCCCGGCACATAAAAAGGCTTACTGATGAAGGATTCAATATCCGACTCACGCTGTACCAAAAGTGCCAGTGTCGGTGACATAACACGGCCGACATTTAGGGTGACACCATACAGGACAGAAAAAAGCCGGGTGGCATTGATCCCGATCAGCCAGTCAGCTCCTGCTCGGCAGACCGCCGCATCATAGAGCTTATCGTAATCACTGCCGGGGTGGAGATGGTCAAAGCCCTCACGGATCGCCGCATTCTCCATACTGGAAATCCAAAGGCGCTCCATAGGCTTTTTACATCCGGCATATTCATAGACCAGACGGAAGATCAGTTCTCCTTCTCGCCCGGCGTCTGTTGGATAGTTCTCGGAGGTGACTTTTCTGACATTGTTACTCGATGGCATCCAATGGGCCGATAAAGCGGTAGAAAATCTGGATTTTCTGGACGTATTCGCCATCGACCTTTTCCGCTTTGGATACCAGAATCTTGTCGATCAACTGGTGCAGAATCTTGTAGTTCAGTTCGGTGATGCCAGCGTACTGGCTGACTTCATCAATAAAATCCTGAATCTTGTCCAGCTGATCGTGTTCAGTCCGACCTTCCTGTTCGTACTGTTCGATTTTTTCGGTCAGTTCAGCCTGTTCTTTGTCATAGCGATCTGCAAGCATTTGAAAACGTTTCTCCGGGAGAAGTCCCTTTGACACATCCTCATAAAGTTTTGCATACAAATCTTCGATTTCTGCGATTCTTGCTTTACACTGCTTCAAATCCCGCTTGTGCTGCGCTCGGTCAGAAGATACCCGAAGGTGCATCTGGTCTGCAATCTTTTTCACAAGGGCTTCTCGGTTGCCCACAGCGGCCTTTGCGTGCGCCTGAATGTCCGCAAGAACAGCTTCATGCAAAACACGGGCTTCCAAATTGTGAGCATCGCAGGCTTTCGCACCATACTTTCGATAAGTGCTGCAACAATAAAATGTTTGATCCAGAATGTTGTCACGCTTGCGGCGGGCTTCAACCTTGACCAACATTGTTCTGCCACAGTCTGCACAGCGAACGATTCCTTTGAAGATGTTTTCGTATTCGGTCTTATCGCACATAAAACTACTGGAGCGGCTGTAAAGGATTCGTTGTACGGTCTCCCAACGTTCTTGCGGGATGATTGCTTCATGCGTGTTCGGGACGATAGCACGTTCTGTAAGAGGAATATAACGCCGCTTCTTGGATTTCATCGACACAGTGGGTTTTGCTTCATAGATGATGTGTCCGGCATAGACCGGGCTGTGCAGGATCTGACTGACATAGGCAGAATCCCAATCATACATCTTTTCATCATCGACAAAGCGGTCGAACATCTCTTTCTTGTAGTAGCACGGCTTCAGGATTTTCTCATCGTGAAGCCGCTTGGCGATGCGGTGAAGCCCCAGACCTTCCTCTGCCAATGAATAGAGATATTCAACAACAGGGGCAGTATTCGGGTCAATCACAAGGTGGTTGTGGTCGGCGGGGTCTTTCTGATAGCCAAACGGTGCGCCGCTGGAGACATACTTTCCACTTTTCTTGCGTGTCCGAAGGGCACTCTTGATTTTGCGGGAAGTATCCTTGGCGTACATTTCATTGATGATGTTTCGGAACGGAGCAATATCCATCTGGGATTGCTCGTTGGAATCATAACCATCGTTGATTGCAATATAGCGGACACCGTGTTCAGGAAAGAAGATTTCCATATACGTTCCGGTTTCGATGTGGTTGCGTCCAAGTCGGGACTGGTCTTTGGTAATGACGGTCGCTACCTTTCCATCCCGGATATCATCCAGCAGTTCTTGAAAGGCAGGACGGTCAGAGTTCGTTCCACTGTAACCATCATCGACATAGTACTGGCAATTTCCGAAACCGTTGCGTGTGGCATACTCCATAAGCATCGCCTTTTGAGTGCGAATGCTCAGGCTTTCATGGGCTGACCCGTCATCTTTTGACAGGCGGCAGTATAAAGCGGTTACTTTTTTGTCCTTTTCCATGTGTACCTCCATAATGGAAAAGAGACCTCATCAATCACATTGTAGCGAAACCTGTGCGATGATGCAAGCTCTTTTCCGCAGTAAAACGTCCAATTAGCCAGCTGCAAGATACGATTCGGCAGTTTTACGAATTTCTTCCTCTGCAAGCCGCTGAAAAAGCGTGTTCATCGGCACATTGCCAATATAGTGGCGTTCTACGATCAGACGCACGGACTTCGGGCTTCTCGGCGCACGGGTACGCTCGGCAGGCTTCTTCTCGGATTTTTCTTTGTTCAAGGGCAAACCTCCTGTTCATGTGCTGCAAATACGGAAAGGAACGGATTCTATTCGTTTTTCTCTTTTGGTCTATTCCGCTGACCGGGCGAAATGGTTCTTTGAGAAAGCGAATGTAACGAGAGTCGGCATCTATTCCGGCTCTCCATCGCAGATGGGCTTGAATAAGCTCAGCTGCGTTAATATGATATGGTCTCCCATACTCGCCCTCGGCTCCCTGGGAGTGGGGAATCATCCGGCGGCGGGCTTACACCGCACCATTGGCATTTCAGCCACCCCGTCTTCGTCATGACCGGGCTGCGAATTACAGAAGTACCTTTTGTGAAGTACCGGACGATTGAACTATTCTGTTTTCAAGG
>OBCV01000384.1_pt1 | contig 10132 bp, 9 predicted proteins | sample 1496081 | NCBI WGS metagenome assembly OBCV01 (sample SAMN01760943, study PRJEB22395) | human gut metagenome | reverse complement strand
AAACAAAAATTAAAAAATGCAGAAGTGATAAGATTTACATTTTAATTCATATAGCGATTTCGTATGTTGATATACTGTGCAAGTGTTTGATTGCAAATAAAAACTCCCTATGTGTCACGATGACACATAGGGAGTTTTTATACAAATTCTATTTTAAGTTTTTTGCCTAAAGCAGCGGCAAGTCTTTGAAGCGTTTTTATTGAAGGATTGGCATTCCCTGTTTCAATGTTGCTTATATCGCCTTGTGCAATTCCAGTAAGCTTTGAAAGCTCACTTTGTGTTATGCCGCTCTTTTTACGAGCGTTTATCAGTGTTTGAATTATTGTGAACTCAGGTTCAAGTGCGTCATATTCCGCTTTGAGCTTAGGATCTTTTAACTGTTCATCAAGAAAATCATTAAAATTTGTCATAGTGATCCTTTCGGCATAGAATTATATTTATAAGCGTTCTTATTTATTAATTCACATTGAGCTTATCCTTAAGAGCAGTCTGAAGAACTTGCGAAAAATTTATGCCGTTGGCAACAGCAAGTTCATTTAACCAGGAGGGAATGGTCAAAGTTTTCTTGACAGACTTTTCAAAGTGCTTTTTCGCATACTCATCAACATCGACGGTTACCATATTTACAAAAGCACTTTCATAATCGTTATATTCTGCATCGATATCGATCTTATCCATATCAGGTGCAGCAGGAACTTCTTTCTTGCTGAGTTTTAACTCATACAAATAACCGGCAAGGCAATCAACTGCCATACTCATAGCTTGATTGATGTCATCGCCGCAAGTGGCAATTCCGAGAACAGGAAATATGACAGAATAGCCACCTTCTTTTTCTTTGTAAAAACAAGCCGGATACATTGATAACATATTTATACCACCTTTCATCGATAACAAGGCAAGGGCTTATTTAAGCCCTGCCTGTTTTAAAATTGCGTTTGCCGTTCCTTTTGGAATATCTCCTTTGTGGTTGGGAACAATGACGATTCCATTTTTACTCTTATGTTTATATTTGAAGTGAGAACCTCTTGCACCGTCATAATACCATCCAGCTTCTTTAAGTAGCCTATCCATTTCTTTGAACGTCATTCTATCACCACCATATATATTATATCACATTGCACGTATTTTGTCAACACGTATTAAAACTAAGCCGCTTATCTAATGTGTCACGGTGACACATTGACATCTTTCATATACTCATCGATCGTTTCAGCGACTTTCAGCTTTTCACGATATGTAAGGTGCGTGTATATATCGCTGGTGACAGCTATGCTGCTGTGACCGAGCCAGATCGACACGGACTTTAGCTCAATGCCGTGCTGAACCAACAGTGACGCACAGGTATGACGAAGATCGTGGAAACGGCAGCGGAAATTCATTTCTGCCATTATCCTGCCGAAACCAACAGACAGATCGTCGGGCTTGACGATCAGCCCCATATCGTCAACGCATATGTATTTAAGATATTCTCGTGAATACTTGTCACGATGAGCCGTGTAGTTGTCGCACTGTCTGTGCTTAAGTGCCTTGAGGTATCTGAGCACGCCTGAGGGGAGAGGCAAAGTTCTGCGGCTTGCTCTGGTTTTTGGAACGTCTGAAAACACCAAAGTTATCTTGTGATCTTTAATGCATTTGACTACAGTATGCTGTATACACATAGTCTGCGTTTCAAAGTTTATGTCTGACCAACGCAGTCCCAGAACCTCGCTGCGTCTGAGTCCCATAGTTCCTGCCAGAAACACAGGCGTGTAGAGGTCAGTATTTTTGACCTTGTTAAGAATTATCTCAAATTGATCTGTACTTATGAAATTTCCACAGTAACGGTCAGTGCAGGGAAGTTCCGCAAGCAAGGCTGCATTGTGGTCTGTCAAACTGTTCTTGACCGCATATCTAAGTGCCATTTTGATGTTCGAGTGATGTTTGCGTATCGTTAAGCCCGATAGACCGGCGTTGTATTTGACTAGATAATATTCCTCAAGCACACCGGGCGTGATCTCTGAAAGCGTTGTGCCTTTGCTGCGAAAGTATGGCACGATGTGCACATACACTTGGGAACGATATGCCTCATAGGTGTTGATTTTTACCGCCATCTTTCGGCTTTTGAGCCATTGCTCGATCAGATCTGCAAATAGAATATCATTTGCCTTTTTCTCAGAAATCTCGTCCTTGAGCTGCTGATTTTCCGCAGCAAGCTTTACCACAAGCCTTTCAAGCTCTTCCTTTTCGCTGATTAATTCTTCAATAGTTGTCATAATGATCCCCTTTGTTTTTAGAATATATAATATATTACAACAAAAGCAGAGATTTTTACAGCAGCAAAGCAATATCTGTCTGAAAAAGAAGGCGAAATTTGATAAAAAGCGTGCATATTCTAAAAAAAATAATTCAAGTATAGATACAGAAACATCAAATATCTGTTTTCAGACAGATAATCAAGAATGGGTCAGTTATAGACAGTTCATTTTACCCACTACCCCTTTTTAAGAAAAAAATCTCCGAAAGCCGCATTTTTTTCTTAAAACCTATTGACAAATCCGATTTTTTGTTATACAATGAACTTGTGTTTTTAATGGGTGTGTTCATTGTAAAGCAATGAATGCTCTGCCTCCTGCTTGAGCGGCGGGGGGCTTTTTTTATTCTGCTGTGAGGAACATATATGCAGACAGTATATGTGTTGTCTGTAAAATCACCTACACGAGTTCTGATTTTCTTCTTACGAATGAATTTGCCTTTTACAAGCTTTTCTATCGTCCTGAGAACGTCCTGACGGCTCATGCCAAGAAGCTTAGATAGATCATTATAGCTTTGGAAAAAACTCTTGTGCGAGCTGTCAGCCAGCTTACAGCACACTGCATAAACTCTGAATTCATTTCCATTCAATCTGCTCATAAGCTTTTTATCCATGGTGAAATATTTAGAAGCTGTAGATACGGCTTCAATAGTGTATGTATATGTGCCAAGCTTTCCAGGAGCATTTGTCTGGCGCTTCTGGGACTTGATAAATCCACTCTTGAGCAGTGAGCTTGCCGCACGCTTAACAGTGGATACTGAAAAGCCGCATAGTGACACAAGAGTTGTCTGCTTGACTGTGATCTCATAGCCAAGCAGATTTCTTTTTGTATTCTTGTGGATAAGACTATAGAATACACAGGCAAGTTTCAAGTCTGATGCCTGTGTAAAATGTGTAACAAAGCTGTTAGGTATTCGCATTTTTCAATTCCTCATTATTAATGTATTGTTCCAGTGCCGCCCATTCATCGGCAACAAAATTGCTGCGTATATCAGGACGTTTCTGTATTTTCTTTATGTAGCCCCTTGCAGCGGCATAGTTCTGATCTGAAAGAAATTCTTCAAGCTCGCTGCCTACAAGTCCGTTGATCTTATATAGCAGGGCAGTGATATCGACATACGGACCATCGTCCGGGTATTCTCCTGGGAAATAGAGCTCGTCCTGATCGGTGTAATCATCTTCTTCGTCTGAGCCGCTTGTTCCATATGCCTCTGCAAAGATCTTTCGTGCCTCGTTTGCACGAAACTCATTGAGCTTTTGTACCTGTTGCTGATATTCTATGACTTGCCGTTGAGCCGCACCGGCATTTTTCTCAAGTTCAAGTGCAGCCTTATACATACTTTCGGACACAGTGCTGCCGTCTGACTTTATTTGATCTATCTTGCCTAGCTGCATATAGTAGTCATTCATAGCACGTTCAGCAGTCTTTTTGAGGCTGTCTAATCTGTATTGATAACCTATTACGCCCAGACTGTCCCAAAGCTCGTCATATGGATACATTGCTGCGGAAAGGTCAATGTTGCGTGATTTTATCGGCAGTTCGTCTATAGGTATGCGTGGCATTTTGTTAGTTAGCAGATGATATGGTGTAATATTGGTCTTTATTGGTTCACATCGCATTTTTTTGACAATAGCAGTGCCGAACGGCAGCTTTGAGAGCTGTGTTGTATCGAGCAGCGCCTTGCTGTCAACTCGTTCACCTTGGTGATCTAAAAATCCATACAGGCTTCCGCTGAAGGTCAAATAGTTTACTGTTTCATTTCCTATCATTTCAGAAAACGCTTTGTTTGTATTACCATTAAGAGATAATATGTATATCTGAATGTTACAGCCGCCTTTTATGCCATCTTCTTCTTTTTCATATTTCTTAAGCTGTCCGTAGTCCTGAAGAAATAGATTGAAAAGAATGTTAGCACCGGGTGAGGCATTCATTTTACTGCTGAGATCAGGCAGCTTAGTCATTTGTCCGAACTCGTCATACATATACTCTATTTTCCTTGGCAGCTTTCCGTCCGGATACTTTCTTGCCTGTTTTGCGAGGTACAAAAATGACTGATCTGCGAACATCGAGGCGATAACGTATCGTGATTTTTCCTCATATGGAACGAGCATATATATTATGCAAGGCTGATCTTCATTGATAAGGTCAGCAAAGTTTATTTCATTTTTAGATGTCAGCTTTTGAACACCCATATCCGTCATGAATATCTCAAGGTCTGCGGAGAGAACAGTGTATATTGAAGAACGTGTATCACCCTGGGAGAACTTTGACGTTGAATAGGATGTTCTTGCAAGACAGCCCACAGGCAGCGCATTGAACAGTTCATCAAGTGCGTTGACTTCTTTTTTGTTACCGCTTTCGTCCTCGATAACAGTATTGTAAATTCCAAATTCAGTAAAGAATGTTGTGATACTGAACATATTAACGCAGGACATATCATTTTTCTCATAGCCTTTATCTAAGAAATAGTATATGAGGGCACTGAGCAGCGACCTTGCGGAGTCTGTCCATATAGCCTCGCTCTGGGTATCGTCTGTAAGGCAGTGAGCGAATGAGCTGACGAGCTTTGAAGTCTGCGACAAGTCATTGTTGCCGTGTTTAGCTGTGAGGTACTCGTCAATAATAAGCTGAAGAGGGTTCCAACAGTCCGAACGGTCAGTATCGATAAGGTTAAGAGTAACTATCTTGTAGCCGTTTCTGGCAAATTCCTTATAGGTCAGTTCAAGCAGCTCGCCTTTCATATCATTAACGATAACAGAGGGCTTTTCTTTTGCATTCGCCATAAGCCTCAGGCTTGGCAGCACGTAGCATTCACCCTTGCCGGAACGTGGAGCACCTACGGTCATTGTGTTGTATGTGCCCGGTTCGATGTAGTAGACGCCGTTGCTTTCTCCTATGAGCATTCCTGCCTTTTCTGCTGAAGTGATGTTATCCATAGGCACTGCCAGAAAATGATCTAACAGTTCGTTGTCCTCCATAAACTTGTTGTCACCCTTAACGTTCTTGCTGTCATTTTTCATTCGGTAGAGTGTATGCAGTTTTACCGTTATTCCCAGACCAACTATAAGAGAAAGAATCAGCTCAAAAATGAACATCATAAATCCGGGTGGAACAATGATATTCCACGGCATAAAGTGCGTTTTTGAATAATCTGCACTGCCATTGACGGTGCTTATACTTCTCAATGACTTTATAACATAGATGAAAATGCTGTTAAAGATCACATATAGTATCGATGTAGCTATTGCAAATTGTTTTATTCTGATATTTCGGCGGTCTTTGTCTTTTTCAATAGGTGTTTTATTCACCGCATTTAAAATACGCATAGCAAGATCATAGATCCAACCAAATACAAAAAGTATTTTTGCGATGATAAGATTTTTTATGCGCTTAAGTTTTTCAAGATCCATATTAGTTCCCCTTTATATGCTATGATATTGTTCTTTTGCTTTCGCCATTTCCTGCTCGATCTCAAATTCTCTCATAAGACGTGCGGTTTTTGCTTCCTCAGATTTAAGGGCGTTGCGCAGCATACTTGATGATTTATGAAGAAGTGTCCTCTGCGCCTGCATACAGCCTGCAAGTCTGAACTCAAATGGTATATCCGCTTTTTTACCGCTTATTATCTTTTTAGCAATGTCATTGCCTGAGCGTGCTGACTTTCTCAGCCATTGATATGCTGCTTTCTTTTGACCGTCACGAAGCAGCATTAAACCATAAGCGAGCTGTCCACTGTTGTTGCCGTTTAAAGCGCACTGACGGAAGCACTTTTCAGCCATTTCGTTTTTATTTTCAGACAGATACACTTTTCCAAGAATATACTGTGCATTTGGATCGTTGTATTCAAACGCAGAACGCTTAAGGTATTCTTTAGCTTTTGTATTATTGAATGAGCTATAATATTTGCCCAGAGTGTATATCGCAGGCTCAAAGTCCTTATCGGCGGCTGATGAAATGTAGCGTATTCCTTTTGAAACTTCTGTTGATTTTCTGCTATCAAGAAGAATTTTTCCTGCAGCATACATTCCGTAAACATTATCCTTGTCTGCGGCTTTGATGAAATACTGCAATGCTTTTCTTTTGTCCTGAAATGAAAGATACAATTTACCAAGGCGGTACGCTGCTATTCCCATAACATCATCCTTATGCTCAGCAGCGTGCATGAGGTGCTTTTCTGCAAGAGCATTGTCATTGAATTGCTCCTGATAGAGTTTTCCGAGAGTGTATGCTGCATAGTAATTATCTTTTGCTGCTGAACGTTCTAAGTATGATGCCGCCTTGTCATATCTCTCTTGTGAAAGATACAGCTTGCCAAGACTATATTCACACAATCCTGTTTTATCCTGAGCGTTTTCAGCACCCTTTATCAGGACTTTTTCAGCCTTTTGAAGATCTTTTTTGCTGTCGCTCTGATAGAGCTTACCGAGCATATATTGTGCTTTATAGTTATTGGAGTCCGCCGAGAGCAGCAGATATTTTTCAGCATATTCAAGGTCTATATCCGTTCCTTTGCCATTCAGATACATCATACCTATCTTGTAGCTGATATTATCGTCATGGTTTTTCGTGAATACTTTCTCTAAACCTTTTAAAGCTTCAGCGTAAAAATTATGCGCACTTGATAGGTCTTTTTCTACTCCTTGTCCCAGTTCATAAGCTTGTCCTACGGCATAACTTGCGAACGGCATTCCGCCTTTGCTGCTTAGTGAGCGCATATAATAATCAAATGCTTTGGCATAGTCTGTTTCAACACCAGAGCCGTATTTGTATATGTTTCCGAGAGCAAAATAAGCATATTTGTTTTCAGACAGCTTATAATGCTCTATGGCTGAGTTATAGTCTTGAGTAACGCCAAGCCCATATTCGTACATTTTACCTATACGATAGTTGAGATAGGATTTTGTCCAATTATCACGTTTGTCATCACTCATGCTTACTATGGACAGCAGCTTGTGAAAATCTTCAAAGGCTTTGCTGTAATATTGCTGACTTAATGTATCGCCGTCATTGGATTTTAGCATTTGGCTGTCATAAAGCTTGCCTATGTCATATGTTGCGATAATATTTCCGCTTTTGCTTTCTATTGAGAGTATTTCAAAAGCTTTTTCGGGGTCTTTCTTTATGACTGCTGATTTGTTCTGTTCATTTCCGTACATATAGTCGAGGGCAAGCTTATAGTTCTTGCTCCAATCTATGCGTAGACGTTCCACTGCCTGATCGCTTTTATCATTTTCAGACAGATACGCTTCAGGCTCTTGCGGAAAAATATCCGTGCTGTAGTCAGGAGCATTTGGTTCATACAACTCATCATAATTTCTTGAAGATAGGTACATTTCCAAATCATCAGGGATATCAGAGTTTTCTAAAGAGTCATAAGGCATAGCATCCTCTAAATCATCTTTTTTATTTTCAGACAGATACACTTTTGATTTCTGCGAGGAAATACCGTTGTTGTAGTCAGGCTCATTTTTCTCAGAAAAGCCTTCGCTTTCTTTTTCAGACAGATACGTTTTCGGCTCTGGGATGTTGTTGTCGATCTGTATGTTCTTGTCCTTTATCATATAGTATTCTCGGCAGATGTTCAGAAACGAATTGCCGACACGTGAATAAAATCCGTCTTTGCCGTCTCCGTTTTTGCCATTAAGCTCGTTTTCTTTATAATTTGCCCACCTTGAATTTTGTCCGTACCTTTTGCGAAACAACGTTGCTTGTATTTCGTCAAGCTTATGGAGATATGTGTCGAACATAATACTTAATGTGGGATTTTCAGATATTACAGATCGTATGCAGCTCTGAATTTCGTTTTTTATGGGTTCACTTTGTTTTGCATACCACCACTGATTGCCGCTGTTTTTTAGGTCATCAGGAAGCTTGTCGATAAGTGCGTTTATTTTTTGAATACTTCCTGCAAATTCACTTTTGATGCTCGGAGCAAGTACATCTCTTTGAAATCTTGTAAGCTCTTGTGCTGCTATGCTCTTGTCAATGCAGTGTGTCATTACTCTTTTTAGTTCGTCTAATGCTGCCTGCTCAACCTTGTCTTGACCTCTGTTCTTGTATGTAATGCGTCTGTCTTCAAGCCGGTGATATTCCACAAGCTGATAGTGTATGTGTACGTTGCCTGTGTTTACATGGATCGCACCTACCCAGTAACAGTTGCTTGCATCAAGCTTTTGTGTCTTATCTATCATAGCGTTAATGCCTTTTCGTGCAGCATCCACAAGTGCTTGTCTGTCTAGCTGATTCCCTACAATGAAACCATTTTCTCGCAGATATGCATTATCAAATGATATAACACCTGCATACTTAGGGCAGCCCTCTGAACGGCTTGCTCGTTCCTGCTGCCGTATCTTATCCAGATCAGCGGCGGTCAAATTATCTTTAGTGCTTGTAAACGCTCCATAGGATCGTTCTTTTTTTATATCCTTCGCCTGACTCTTTTCGTTTGGTATGAACTCCGAATATACATATTCCATTTCATCAGCGTGCTTGCTGGGCTCGAACGCCTCTGGACGCAGCATATAACTGAGAAAGTCAAACAGCACAGTGCCGCCGTCACCGCTTATACGCCAGCTGTACACGAATTTGCATTTATGAAATATATTTGGGGTCATTCAGTGTCATTCTCCTCATTGCCTTGATCCTGCAGTGCCGAAACACCTTTGTCGAGTGATCGCCGGTGCACAAGTTGCTGATAATTTTCAGCAGACTTATTAAGCACATCGTGGGGCTTGCTGTCTGTCAGTCGCTTGTCTGCCGATTGATATTCCTGCACCTCGTAAAAATGCAGGAGTGTGTTGATTCCGTCACGCTCCTGATATATCATACTCTCGCTTTCTCGTGCGATCATCAGCAGCTTATCTACACTTGCTGCGATCTCTCTCAGCTGTGTATCATCGGCGGTTTTATCGTGGTCACTATTGTATGCGTCATTTATCAATGCCGTCACGCAGCCGCTCGTTGTTGTAATTCCTCGCAAGCGTTGTATCTCTTGCAGTTTTTGAAAATTTTCCTCTGTAAGTGTAATTAATTTTTTTACAGGCATTTTTATCAGTCCTTTTCTGATTTTGAATTTAATTTCTATTACTCTAAGTTAAAATCGGTTGCTCAAGAGCATAAAGGCGTGACCCCCACGCCGTTTGTAAACCTCGGTAAAACCGAGGTTTAAAGTGTGCTGCCATGACCCCCATGCAACTTATAAGTATATCTTTTTGATATACGTTTTTTGGTAGACATTTCAATTATATATCCTTTTTATATCCGCTTTTTTGGTCGATATATCTTTTGGATATATTAAATATCCCTTATTATGTAAAAATATATCCAAAGTATATACTTTTACTGCTGTAATAATCTGTATATATTTCTATTGTGTAAACAAAACAGGCTTGTTTATGAATTTTCTTTGTCCGAAATTTCAAGTACCCTGAGAATTTCCTCATTTGTAATTGAGTTTTCTGTTGAATTTTTAAGCGTTTCTGTAAGCAGATTATCAATTTTTTCTGTTGTTTTCATCATTTTTTGTGCTGCAATATACACATTATTTATCGTTGTTTTTGCTCCATCAGATAAGCGTTCAAGCTCGCTGTTTACAAGCGAGCGAACGATAGCAGGAAGTATGTTTATAACAAAATCGTCATTGCATTTGACATAGTCAGAAATGATTTTATTATAAAGGGTGTTTTGCGAAACACCCTCTTGTTTGGCTATTTTGTCTATCTCGCTTATGACCTGTGGAGAGATATTTCTTATTTTTATATCCATTTTTAATTATTCCCCTCGTAAATTCTGTTGTAATAATCATCTTCATCACCATATTTTTTTACTATCTCTTTGCTGTT
>OBCV01000378.1_pt1 | contig 10368 bp, 9 predicted proteins | sample 1496081 | NCBI WGS metagenome assembly OBCV01 (sample SAMN01760943, study PRJEB22395) | human gut metagenome | reverse complement strand
ACTCTTATTTGGTACGTACTCTTATGGGGCTTGATGTTGTATTGTTGGAATATCCCAATCACATGGCAACAGCGGTCTGTTTTGATGAAAACATTGACGGAGATTATATAACTGTAAGCGGAAAGAAGTACATAATTTGTGATCCTACTTATATTGGAGCTTCTATCGGGCTTGCCATGTCGCAATTTAAGAATGTGGCAGCCAAGGTGTTGAAATATTAATTTTATTATATTATGAAGAATATTAAAAAGTATTTGTGTGCCATTGTAATGATGGTTATTTCGATGACTGCATTTGCGCAGGAAGATGTTTTTAGCGGTGACTGGCTAGGAGCAAATAAAGAAGGCGATTTAAAGGTTGCGTTCACATTGAATTGTGATGGTAATTGGCAATTGAATCCTTATAATGAGAATGCCAGATGCAATGGATTTATGGAAGTGAATATGCTGGAACCCGGTGGAAGGGAATCTTTGATGGCAACTTATGAGTTTTACGTCGAGAGTATGAACGGGAATGAACTGACTCTTTCTTTTGTAGGTGGACGTCCGGAGGTTGATGCCGGGATTTCCGGTCAATGCAAAGTCGTTTATAGGGATGATAAGTTGTCGTTTACCGGACTTGATAAAGGCGGAAAAGATGCTGCCTTTAATGGATTGACACTTGTAAAAAGCGGTAGTGGAGCTGATGCAATAGCTGATGCTGCGGCGGATGACGGAGTTCCTTTGGGAGTAAAGATATTGGCTGTTCTCCAACTGATTTTGTATATTGCCGTTGTTTTATTTATTGTGGGGCATATGTTTTTTGTATGGTATAAGGGCGCACGTTATAAAGAGGTTTTTACGGTAGAAGGAATGTTGAATAAACGCCTTGCAGCCGGAATGCCGGAGAAAATGACGGATGAAGAGATAACGGAGGCGTGGAAGCTGATGGATGAGGCATTTGCTACTTGGACGGTGATTGAAAAAACAGATGATGATGAATTCAGAAAGCCGACAAAGATGAAGCAAATTAAGAAATCTGTTCTTTTGATTGATCAGGTTATCGGTATGTGTCCTACTGATGCTGATGTCATAGAACGCTTAAATTCATTGACTGATGTGATTAATAGTGGTGAAGAACGTCATTTTGATGGTTCCAAGAAATTAATCTGGTTAGGTGTCATTGTGGGTATCTTGATGTATTGGATGATGGGAGTCGGTATGATGTTTTCTACTTTAATAGCTACCGGTTTGTATGTGGTAGCGAGCAGGACGCCTCAATTCTTAATTGATAAGCGGGCACTTCGTGGCGGTGGAAATCATAATGGTATTTTTGCCGGAGTGTTCGGGTTATTGGCAGGAGCGCAGACAGTGCGGACAATATACAAGTTTAATGATGGTCATAAAGAATATTCTGATGATCATTCACAACATTGGATTGCTTTGGCAATCGGACTTGTCGTTTTGTTTGTATTGGCAATGATGATGGCGTTCTGGGCACTTCTGAACTATTTACGTAATTATGTTCTGTACTTTTGATGGATAAAACTAACATGGTTGTTAATAATGGATTCGGCAGCATAATTAGGCTATTTATGTTTTGAAGTAGAATTTAGAGTAGCAGGTGTACAGGGGATCGATGAAAATTCGATGACCTGTGCATCTTTTTTTAATTAGTGATACTACAAAATATGATTAAGAATCTGCTAATTCCAATATAAATTTTAATATTTGCATTATAACAATAGTGTCAATTGAAAACAAAAGATGAAATAATCGCTATTCTCCGGAATTTTAAGGAAGAATTTGGGGAGAGATATGGAATTGAAAAGTTGGGACTTTTTGGTTCTGTGGCTCGTGGTGAGCAGAAAGAGGATAGTGATATTGATATTTGTGTAAAGCTTCAAGATCCGGATTATTTTACTCGAATGGAAATAAAAGAGTCATTAGAAGAGCGTTTTAATGCAAAAGTGGATGTCGTGTCTTTAACCGCAATTATGCGTAGTTTATTTCGCAATCATATAGAGAAAGATGCAATCTATATCTAATGCTGACTATTGGATATGCTTCTTTTTGTAGAAGAACGTATTAATACAACTATAGAAAGATGTGGTAGTGTCATTTCTGTAAATGATTTCTTAGCTTCTCCTGATAAGATGGATATTTTTGATGCGACTTGTATGCGTTTGCAAACCATAGGTGAGACTGTTAAGAATATAGATAACCTGACTAATCATGAATTATTGATAAATTATGCCGGTACTCCATGGAGGAGCATCATTGGACTGCGCAATATTATTTCTCATGAATATTTATCTATTGACCCCGAAGAAATTTTTAAAATAGTAAAAGTGCATCTACCTGGATTGCTTCTTGCAATTCAGCAGATCAGGAATGATATTGCTGCTAGTATATGAGACCTTTGTAGCTTTTCTATTTTTTATTATGCAAACGGTAGTCTTTAGGTGCCACTCCCATCCGCTTTGTACACTCCTTATAGAAATGTGATCTATTCATAAACCCACTTTGATACATGATTTCTTTAATGAAATTTTTGGGTGGGGATAAAATATCTCGTAGAAAATTCCTGGCGACTCCCGATCATAGTTATTTCCCGATTTGTATAGAGGAGATGAAGCTTGGCATCCATGTGTATGTGGAAAAGCCGCCTGTCAGAACTTCCTTTTTCTGTTTATTATTGACCTTAAACTCTCAAAACTTGCAAAATAGTTTCAATCGTTTCACAGAACCTTTCATGCCTTTGTTTTTGTTCTAAAAGTATGATTCGATTTGTTTTCTAACTTCTATATTTGTTATCAGAAACGAACGACAATGAAACATGGTATCTATATATTGACTATTCTTATGGCTTTATTAAGCCTTCCAGAAAGTGGGTATGCTTCGATTCCATTTTTCGCTGTTGCGAATGATACAATCCGGCGGGCAGTGATATATTTTGATGCGAATGAAGCGAAAGTGAATCTTAGTTATAAGAATAATAATCAGGTAATTATAATTTTAGATTCTTTGCTTCTCGGAAATTTAAATACGAAATATATAACAGCGCTGAATGTGGAAACTTTTGTTTCTCCTGATGGTGATGAATCTTATAATAGAAGTTTGGCTGCTCGGAGAAATGATTCGATAAAGGAATTCTTACAACGGTATAATTCGGATGTTAGTGTTGATAAGATTCATTTTTTTTCAGGGGGAGAGGATTGGTCGGAGTTTCGTAAGTTGGTGGCATCCGACTCTAACTTACCAGATCGGGAAGAAGTGCTGATATTGATTGATTATCATAAGAATGATGTCAATAAACGGAAACAACTGTTGCGAAAATTGAATCGGGGAATTGCTTACCGATACATTGTTCACAATATCTTTCCAGAACTGCGGAGATCGGTTATTACGATTGTCGGAGAAACTTCGAAATTAGGTAAAGAGGCTTTTGAACCGGTATCTTCTGTCTCCGGGTTGTTTGTTTCAAAGCAGGAAGAGGCGCTTCCGAAAGATCAACCTGATAAGCCTGTGGGAGAAAGTGAAAAAAAACAGGCCTGTGAGGTCGATATATCGGAGGCAGAAGGGCCGGTGAAAAGCCAAACTGTACTTGCAGTGAAGAATAATCTGTTATATGATTTGGCATTGGCGCCAAATATAGAAGTGGAAATTCCGATGGGCAAGAGGTGGTCTTTGAATACTGAATATAAATGTCCGTGGTGGCTGAATAGCAAACATGATTTCTGCTATCAGCTCCTTTCGGGAGGGATGGAAGGACGTTGTTGGCTGGGAAACCGTCAGAAACGCGACCGATTGACCGGACATTTTATCGGACTTTATGCTGAAGGCGGGATATATGACTTCCAGCTGCGTGGAGACGGCTATCAAGGTAAGTATTACGGAGCTGCGGGAGTGACTTATGGATATGCACGGCAATTGGCACGGCATTTTTCCCTTGAATTCAGTCTTGGCATAGGGTATTTGACAACAGAATATAAAAAATATACTCCTTATGAGGGAGATATTGTATGGACAAATAGTGGGCGTTATAACTTTATTGGTCCTACCAAGGCGAAAGTTTCTTTGGTATGGTTGATAACAACAAAGAGATAGGAGGGCGTAATGCGAAATACAAGATACGGGTTTCTTGTGCTTTTGTCCTCGCTGCTGATGCTAACTGGATGTAGCCGTCGCGATATATTGGATGATTATCCCGTAAGTGGGGTAGATATAAAGCTGGATTGGGATGGAGTGACAGATCAACTGCCGGAGGGAGTTCGGGTGATTTTTTATCCGAAGAACGGAGATGGCAGGAAAGTAGATAAATACCTTTCGGTACGAGGTGGAGAAATGAAAGTTCCTCCGGGGAGGTATTCGGTAGTAGCCTACAACTATAACACGGAATCTATACGAATCAGGGGCGAAGAGTCTTATGAAACGATAGAAGCCTATACGGGAAACTGTAATGGTTTAGGGATTGAAGGAACGGAAAAGATGGTTTGGTCACCGGATTCATTGTATGTGTTGAATATAGATGAGCTGAAAATAGAGAAGAGTGAAGAAGTGCTTCGCTTAGACTGGAAGTTGGAATCTGTGGTGAAGAAATATTCTTTTGCAGTAGAGGCTAAAGGTTTGGAGTATGTTGCAACAGTGGTAGGAAGCATTGATGGATTATCCGATTGTTACTGTATAGGCAAAGGTCGTGGAGTATGTAGCTCACAACCTATCTACTTTGAGGTAAGGAAGGGAGACAATAAGGTAACGGCATCTTTCACCGCTTTCAAACAAGTAAAGGAAATGACAATGCCGACGCGAATGTCAACATCAGAGAGAGAAACTTCTAGTGAGAAAGATGCTATAATATTAATATTGAAATTTATCAAAACAGATAATACAGTTCAGGAAGCAACAATTGATGTTACTGAAATAATAGGTACACTTGAAAATGCTGGAACAGGGGAAGATGGAAAACCAACCCCACCACCGGAGATTGAGTTACCGCCTGATGATAAGATTGAGGTTGATAAGCCGGAAACACCACCGAATCCTGATGGAGGTGGAGGAATGGGCGGCAATGTTGATGAATGGGGGCCCGAAGATAATGTTGAGTTACCCGTGAATTAAATAAATGCTATAAACAAAATATAACAATATTATAAACTTAAAAAATACAGTTATGAAGAAAATTTTATTGGCAGTAACAGCTGCTTTAGCAATTACGGGTTGCTCACAAAATGAAGAGTTTGAAAGTACTGGACTAAAATCCGAAATTGTATTTAATACAATTGTAAGTAAAACAACAAGAGCTGCAGTGACAGATATTACGGGTTTACGGAGTAGTGGGTTTACTGTATATGCTTATAATACTGGTGCTAATATTATTAGTTCTGAAGGCTTAGAATTAACTAACTCTATTATACCTGAGGGATTGGCGGTAACTTCTTCAGGAGAGAATTGGATCTTTACTGGTACATATTATTGGCCACTAAATGACTATGTACAGTTTTTTGCTTATGCAACAGACGATGCTGTAACAGAATATAGTGTTTCGGCAGGACTTCCTACTTTGAAATATACTATTGCTTCTGATGTCAAATCCCAAAAGGATTTTGTTGTAGCTCAAGCTAATGATAAGAAGAAAATGGCAGAGGCTCTTCAGCTTACTTTTACTCATGCTCTTACACAAGTCAATTTTTCTGTAATTGGAGCTGACAATAGTACGTATAAAATAAGCTCTGTATCAATTGAAGGAGTTGCAGAGAGTGGCGTTTATTCATTTAAAACAGGTAAGTGGACTGCTGGCAGTGAAACAACAGGAAAATATGCTTATACTATTGCATCAAATGCTTCTGTTTCAAGTTCTACGACAGCTGTTCAGCTTGACCAACAAAATGGTATTTTAATGTTAATGCCACAGGCAATGACAGATGCAGCCCAAATTAAAATAAGTTATTCTGTTTATAATGGAGAAACGGAGATTTCGAAATCAGAAAATACAGTAATTCCATTAAAAGAAACTGCTGCATGGGAAGCAGGTAAGAAAGTTCGTTATACTTTAAAATTGGCAAACAATGCAGCTACCATGACTTTTGCTCCAGAGGTTGGCCCATGGGCGAATGATGATGATACTCCAGTAAATAAAGATGTTGAATAAGGGGAGTAGAGCATAGAAGTGGACAGCATTTGGCATGTCTTTGATTGGGTTGTTTAATCTTGAAATTTATGGTTTAGATTGATAAATAGAACTGTATAAAATTAATGAATTATACAGTTCTATTTTGATATAACGATATAACATAACCTCTTTTTCACTTTTCTCTCTTTTTTTATGGCAATATGAAAGATTTCATATATTTTTGCTGGCAGCATAAACAAACACAAACACAGTCAGCGTATGCCATCTATTTGTCAAGGAACCTGGGATTGTCAAATATGTCCAAAAGCGGTGAGTAATGCCATTACTCATGTGATTTATCAGCGTGGTTTTCATAAACCGGCTCAAAAGTGTGAAGAAAATCTTATCCTTTTTTTGATGAAGGGAGAAATACTGGTCAATAGTAAGGAATATGCGGGGACAATGCTTAAGGAAGGTGAATTTATCCTTCAGGCCATTGGTTCTATGTTTGAGATGCTTGCTATGACTGAATGTGAGTGCATTTATTATCGTTTTATTCAGCCCGAACTGTTTTGTGATTTCCGTTTCAATCATATCATGAAGGAAGTATCTCCTCCACTTATTTATACTCCATTAAAAATAATTCCAGAACTGCAATATTTCCTCAATGGGTCTATTACTTATTTGAAAGGAGATAAAGTCTGTCGGGATTTGCTATCTCTGAAACGAAAAGAATTGGCGTTTGTATTGGGATACTATTATTCCGATTATGATCTTTCGAGCTTGGTGCATCCACTCTCTAAATATGTAAATAGTTTCCAATACTTCGTTATTCAAAACTATAAGAAAGTAAAGACAGTGGAAGAACTGGCACAATTGGGTGGATATACCCTTAGTACATTCCGTCGTATCTTCAATAACGTCTTTCATGAACCTGTTTATGAATGGATGCTGGCGAGACGTAAAGAGGGCATTCTGGACGACTTGAACAACTCTAAATGTAGCATCTCGGAGATATGCTATAAATATGGTTTTGAATCTTTACCCCATTTTTCTAATTTCTGCAAGAAATCTTTTGGTGCCTCTCCACGTAATTTACGTAGGCAAGACATTTCATAAATGCAACTATGTAAGATAATTGCGGTTCACCGGTTTCACCCAATTCTCTAAATGCCGATGAATAAGGTAACAGCGGGTGAAAGCAAGGGAGAAATTCAGGCGAAACTGAACCTTCCCGGTTTCACCTATTGAGTTTATTCATACCGACTGTTGGACATATAGCTCCAAGGTGTTGGATATATAGCTCCAAGATGCTGGATATATAGATGCAACAACTCAAGTATTAACACATGAGAACTAAGGTGTTAAGACCTGGTGGCCAAAGTATTACATCCGCACAGTTCACTCATTAATACCTGAAAGCGGATTTGCTATAAGCATATCCGGATTAGCTATAATGATAATTGTTTTAGCTCAAGGGATATTTTAATAAGACAGGTGAAAGTGGTAACGAATGATTTTACCTTATTTCAATCCTCGCTTTCACCCGTAATTCTCTCATTCATAACAGTTCTGGCTATAAGGTGAAATCGGTGAAACTTATGAATTAAAAGTTCATGTTACTGATCCGTATTAATAATAATTGTGATCTACTCATACATAAAGAAATCCCCTGTCGGACTAGCCGGCAGGGGATTCTGTCATTAATCAAATTAAGCTCTCGCTATTGAAATCTAGCAATTTCTAGTCTTTTAATTTTGCGATGATGAAGTCGCGGTTCAAGCGAGCGATGTTGCTGATAGAAATATTCTTCGGACATTCAGCTTCACAAGCACGAGTGTTTGTACAGTTACCGAATCCCAGTTCGTCCATCTTTGACAACATAGCTTTTGCACGACGCAAAGCCTCCGGTTTACCTTGCGGCAGCAAGTTCAACTGGCTAACTTTTGCAGAAACGAACAACATAGCAGAACCATTCTTACATGCAGCTACACAAGCACCGCAACCGATACAAGAAGCAGCATCCATAGCTTCGTCAGCGATAGGTTTCGCGATCAGGATAGCGTTAGCATCCTGCGGAGCACCTGTGCGTACGCTTACATAACCACCAGCTTGCATAATCTTGTCGTATGCAGTACGGTCTACCATCAAGTCTTTGATGACAGGGAAACCAGCCGAACGCCAAGGTTCAACAGTGATGGTATCGCCGTCGTTGAAACGACGCATATAGATTTGGCAAGTAGTAGCACCTGTTGCAGGACCGTGCGGGTGTCCGTTGATGTAAAGAGAACACATACCGCAGATACCTTCGCGGCAGTCATGATCGAATACTACCGGTTCTTTTCTTTCGCTGATGAGCTGTTCGTTCAGAATATCCAGCATTTCGAGGAAGGAAGTATCACCGGGGATATCTTTCATTTGGTAGGTTTCAAAAGCACCTTTAGCTTTCGGACCAGCTTGGCGCCATACCTTCAGTGTAAATGATATATTTTTATCCATTTTCTTCTAATTCTTTTAAATGTTTAACTTCACCGATTAGCTCTTGTAGTTACGAGTCTGAACCTTGATAGCTTCGTATACCAGCGGTTCTTTGTGCAATACCGGAGCCTTTTCATCATCACCTTGATATTCCCAGCATGCTACATAGAAGAAGTTTTCGTCATCACGTTTTGCTTCTCCTTCTTCAGTCTGGTATTCTTCACGGAAGTGACCACCACAACTTTCGTTACGGTTCAATGCATCGTAAGCAACAAGCTCACCCATAGTGATGAAGTCGTACAGACGGATTGCTTTGTCAAGCTCTACGTTCATACCTTCCTTAGAACCGGGGATAAACAAGTTCGTTTCGAATTCCTTGCGGATTTCTTTCAGTTCGGCGATACCTTTCTTCAGGCCTTCTGCCGTACGTCCCATACCTACATATTCCCACATGACATGACCCAGTTTCTTGTGGATAGAATCAACAGATTCTTTACCCTGGATGCTCATGAACTTGTCGATCTTAGCTTGAACAGCTTTTTCAGCTTCAGCGAATTCAGGAAGATCGGTAGAGAAACGAGGAACAGTGATCTGGTCTGCCAGATAGTTCTGGATAGTGTAAGGCAATACGAAGTAACCGTCAGCCAAACCTTGCATCAATGCAGAAGCACCGAGGCGGTTTGCACCATGGTCGGAGAAGTTACATTCACCGATAGCGAACAGACCCTTGATAGTGGTTTGCAGTTCGTAGTCTACCCAGATACCACCCATTGTATAGTGGATAGCCGGATAAATCATCATCGGGTTATAATATTTCACACCACTGATTTCTTTAGCCAGTTCGCCCGGATTAACGTCAGTGATTTCTTCGTACATATCAAAGAGGTTACCATAACGTTGAAGAACAACGTCGATACCCAAACGGTTGATAGCTTCAGAGAAGTCGAGGAATACGGCCAAACCTGTGTTGTTTACACCGAAACCAGCGTCGCAACGTTCTTTAGCGGCACGGCTGGCAACGTCACGCGGAACTAGGTTACCGAATGCCGGATAGCGGCGTTCCAAGTAATAGTCGCGGTCTTCTTCCGGAATATCACTTCCTTTGATTTCGCCTTTCTGGAGTTTTACAGCATCTTCTTTCTTCTTCGGAACCCAGATACGACCGTCGTTACGGAGAGATTCAGACATCAAAGTCAGCTTAGACTGCTTGTCGCCATGTACCGGAATACAAGTCGGGTGAATCTGAACGTATGCAGGATTTGCGAATACAGCACCCTTGCGGTAGCAAGAGATAGCAGCTGTACAGTTACAACCCATAGCGTTAGTAGACAGGAAGTAAGCGTTACCATAACCACCGGTAGCGATTACTACAGCGTGAGCGGCGAAACGTTCCAATTCGCCTGTTACAAGATTTTTTGCGATGATACCGCGGGCACGTCCGTCAACGATGACAACATCCTGCATTTCGTAGCGGGTATACAGTTTAACAGTACCTACGTTTACCTGACGGCTCAATGCAGAGTAAGCACCCAGCAGCAACTGCTGACCAGTCTGGCCTTTAGCGTAGAAAGTACGGGATACCTGTGCGCCACCGAAAGAACGGTTATCCAGTGTACCGCCATATTCGCGAGCGAAAGGAACACCTTGCGCTACACATTGGTCGATGATAGCGTTAGACACTTCAGCCAAACGATATACGTTTGCTTCACGGGCACGATAGTCGCCACCTTTTACAGTATCGTAGAACAGACGGTAAACCGAGTCACCATCATTTTGATAATTCTTTGCAGCATTGATACC
>OBCV01000366.1_pt1 | contig 10615 bp, 7 predicted proteins | sample 1496081 | NCBI WGS metagenome assembly OBCV01 (sample SAMN01760943, study PRJEB22395) | human gut metagenome | reverse complement strand
GTAGTCTGCTTCACCTTAACGTATATGCCGTACAGGTTTTTGTTTCCGTAGGCTTGTGCCATAGAATAGAGAAATGCTGCCACAGCAAAGTCTGATGGCAGCATTTTCTTTTCTACAAGGCTGTTCGGCAGGTAATAGTAGCTGAATTTCATAATTGACCTCTTTACGTTATGTTTGATAAAACAGTTTGCTGTTTCTTCCTGAGTATCATATTGCTCAGCATTTCAAACTGTTCGTCTGTTATAGTGCTTCTGTTTTTGATCTTGGCTCTGTTGAGTAGCCTTTCAAGGGTATCTATGTCAATCTCCTGCATAGCCCTGCTCCATTCGCCGTTTGTAGCTTCATTGATAGCTTCAAGAGCGGCTTTCTGTGGAGATATCACCACACTGTCAGGTGAGTCAACAAATCTGTTCGGGATAGCTGTTGCTGGTTGCTTGTGCAAGCCATCATCACTATTGTTCTTTTCGGACAGATGATCCTCCTGATCAGCTTTTTGAGGCATAAGTATTTCAAACGGAATAAGGATCTCGACGAGAGCTTTTCCTTCCGAAGAAAAAGCTATATCGTCAAGCTCTGCAGTGCCAAGATTGAGCTTGTAGAAGAACTTGAAATTTGACTCAATAGGGTACATACGGTGGTGCTTAACGATGGTGTCACCCTCTTGAAGAACGGCAAGCTCCGTCGGTGTTTTAAGCTGTTTTCCTTTATATGCTCTGTTCTCTGACAGCTCCTCTGAGAGCTTGCCTGAGTACGTCTTATACTGTACTGTTCTGCTTCCGAGAATGTTGCTGATGAACTGGTTAGTGTCAGGATCGCCTGAATAGATGTATACCCAGTTTGCACAGTTTTCACGGATAGTCTTGGAGTCGTCATGATACTTGGCGTCAAGCTGGCTCAAGCCCTGTATGTACAAGTGCCAGCCTATATTTCTGCTTCGAGATACTGTTATTTTATTATCCATGCCTGGTATCGTCACAAGATTACAAAACTCATCGAGGATGTAGTTTACTCGGCGTGGCAGTGCTTTCATACTGTTCCTCGTGAGGTATTCTATCATGCTGAGATAGCTCTGATTTATAAACATTGAGGCTATGACGTGCCTTGTAGGACGGTCATCAGGAATGATCATGTATATTGCAAATGGCTTTCCGCAAGAGATAAGCTCGTCAAGGTCTATGTCATTGCCTGAGGTCAGCTGTGCGATACCCGTGTCAAGACCAAATATGCGGATATTGTCCGCTAGGGTTGCGAATATGCTGGCTCTCATGTCGCCCTTTGCAAAGTTTGATGTAGCATATGCTGCTTTTGCAAGGGACCCTACAGGCAGGCTCTTAAATATCTCGTCAAGTCTGTTCTTAGTAGTGATATTTCCGAATGGATCTGTTTCTTCAACTTCCTGTCCATACTCGATAAAGAACTGGTAAATAGAATACATATTGACCTTGTCGAGTTGTTTGTGGTTATATCCCTGCTCAATCATATAGAGTATCAGTGCTGATAGCAGCGATTTCGCAGATGAAGGCCATATAGGATCTGATTTAGGGTTATATGTCAAAGTAGACGCCATTGTGTCGATATACTCAGATACCTTTGAAAGGTCAAGATTGTTCTTTACGCAGTGTACATACTCATTGATTATAAATGTGAGTGGATTCCACCGTGAGGATCTGTTCGTGTCTCTGAGGTTTAATATGACTACATTATAACCTTCTTTTTTCATTATAGGGTAAGTAGAAGAAAAGATCTCTCCCTTAGGGTCATTGAATATCATGGACTGTTTGTCCTTGCCGCAGGCGAATACTCGTGCCTGCTGAAGAACGTGGGACTGAGTTTTACCGGAGCCAGTTGTGCCGATTATAAGGGAGTGGTTGTTCTTTGGGTCAACATAGAAATATCCATATTTGCAGGCTATAAGCGGACCTGTTCTTTCTGCTTTGTATAGTTCCTTTTCAGGTATTCTTATAAGGTTTTTGTTAAGCTCTCGCTTTGTTGCCCATCTGTCGCTGCCTTCGAGGTCTTTGTAACCTCTCTTTATTTCTATCTGTCGTGATATTTTTGCAAAGATAACCAAAGATATGACGAAAGACAAGAAAAAAAGATCGCTGACCTCAAGCTGCTCAGGCTTTGTCCAGAAATATTCTTTCCGAATAGAAAAATTTGCCCACATTTCACCAACATTGCCTTGATTGGTCTGAGCTGCCTTGTTTATAGCGGACAGCTCATCAAGCAGATTAAATACCAGACATACGACTCCTGCTATTGTCGCTGTGAGGATAATAAGAAGCAGTATCCGTCCTATTGTCTTTAGTATTTTATGCTCATCATTATTCATTTCTTATCCCCCTTGTCCTACCACGTGTGGTAGGGTGCATTATCGGCTATAAGTCTGACTTATAGCCTGTTTGTATTTCTGTTCCTGTTCGTCACGCTCCACTTGGGCAAGAAGCTGCTGAGCCTTTGTCTGCATATTGCTGCAGACACGCCGCATGACGCTGTTCGCCGTTGCGCCAAGATGGAGTTTCATCCTTATCTGTTCGTGACGCTCTGCAAGAATTTTCTGTGCATATTCGTTACCGTTTTGTGCAGCAAGCCTCATCCAGTAATCTGACTGGCGGTATTTCTGTTCTTCTCGGTACATAAGAGCCAGCTTCAGTTGAGCCGACGAGTTATTGTGACCTGATGACTCAAGAAGATATTTTTCTGCTAACTTGCGATCGTAATGCTCCTTTTTCAGATAGATACAGCCGAGTGCGTACTGAGCGTATTCATTGTCTGCCTTGTCAGCACATGGCTTCAGATATTTCACAGCTTTTGTGTAGTCAAGCTTTCTATCTGTAAGATACAGCTTTCCAAGTTTATATGAGGCATACAGATTTTCTTTTTCGGAGGATGAAATAAAAAGCTGTTCTGCTTCGTCAATACGATCCTGAGAGAGATAGAGCTTGCCAAGAGCATACTCGCCAATGCCAAGCTCATCATCAGACCCAGCAAGATATTGTTTCAGGAACTGTTCGGCTTTGCTGTCATCCCGCTTTTCTTCGGTCATGTATATCCGTCCGAGAGAAAAAGCTGAATAAGCGTTGCCTTTCTCTGCAGACTTGATAAAGAGCTGTTCTGCTTCATCTATGCGATCCTGAGAGAGATAGAGCTTGCCAAGAGCATACTCACCAATACCAAACTCATCATCAGACCCTGCAAGGTATTGTTTCAGGAACTGTTCGGCTTTGCTGTCATCCCGCTTTTCTTCGGTCATGTATATCCGTCCGAGAGAAAAAGCTGAATAAGCGTTGCCTTTCTCTGCAGACTTGATAAAGAGCTGTTCTGCTTCATCTATGCGATCCTGAGAGAGATAGAGCTTGCCAAGAGCATACTCACCAATACCAAACTCATCATCAGACCCTGCAAGGTATTGTTTCAGGAACTGTTCGGCTTTGCTGTCATCCCGCTTTTCTTCGGTCATGTATATCCGTCCGAGAGAAAAAGCTGAATAGACGTTACCTTTCTCTGCAGACTTGATAAAAAGCTGTTCTGCTTCGTCAATTCGGTCCTGAGCAAGACGCAGCTTACCGAGCTGGTACTGAGCCTGATTGTTTCCATTGTCAGCAGACTCCAGGAGGTATTTTTCCGCCTTTGCCAGGTCAACATCTGTTCCTTTTCCCTTTAGATACATAGTACCTAGTCGATAGCTTATACTGTCCTCGTGACTTTTCTCATATATCGCAGTAAATCCAGTGAGTGCCTGAGTGTAGTGCTGCGCCGCTTTCTGTTCATCAGCTTTAACACCCTGTCCAAGCTCATACGCTTGTCCGAGGGCGTAGCTTGCAAAAGGCATATCACCTTTGCAAGCAAGAGCTTTCTCATAATAGCTGACTGCCATGGTCATATCCACTTCCACACCAGAGCCAAACTTATACATATTGCCCAGAGAGAAGTATGCAAATCTGTTCTCGCCTGCTTTTTCATAGTATTCTCTTGCGGCTTTATAGTCCTGCACCGTGCCAAGTCCCTTGTCATACATCTTACCGACCCTGTAGCATATGTAGGAATGCTGCCAGCTTGGAAGCTGTTTGTTCGATAGCTTCTCAAAACCATCAAGCGCCTCAATGTAGTTCTGTTCGCTGAGTGGGGAGAGATCGTAATTTTCATCTGACATTATGTGATAGAGTTTGCCGAGGTCATAAGTTGCAAGAACGTTTCCACTATCGCTTTCCTGGGCAAGTAATTCAAGCGCTGCAGGCAGGTCTTTTGGTAACTCCTTGCCGTCGGCTGTTCGAGAGCCGTACATGAGATCAAGCGCCTGCTTGTATCTGTCTGACCATTCAATTCTGAGCTGTGATTTCGTTTCTTTTTCGGAAAGATGAAATTCCTGCGGATATGGATACAGGTCAGCTTCAGGAATAGGAGGCTCGTCAAACCACATTTCATTTTCGGAAGGATGAGCGTCCATAGAGGCATACAGTGAATTGTAATATTCCTCGTCAAGGCTGTTTGGCTGCGAATATTCTGGCATATCCATTATGATGCCTGTATCTTCATCGTACTGTGGTGGCAGAAACTGTTCGCCGTTTTCATTTTCGGAAGGATGAGCGTCCATAGAGGCATACAGCGAATTGTAATATTCCTCGTCAAAGCTGTTTGGCTGCGAATATTCTGGCATATCCATTATGATGCCTGTATCTTCATCGTACTGTGGCGGCAGAAACTGTTCGCTGTTTTCATTTTCGGAAGGATGAGCCTGCGGCAGGGCAGAAGCACGGAGCTGTTCGGCAAGGGGTGCAAGATCATCGAGAAGCTGGTTGCCAAGCTCCTTATGAAAATCTTCAAGTCTGTTCGGCTTGAAGGTAGCGTACAGATGACGCTCGCCCTCGCCGTAGATCTTTCGGAGATATTCTGTTCTGCTGTCAAGCATATCGTTGTACTGCTTCCAGAGGGAGCTGAGCTGTGGATCCGAGGCTATAACTGCGTCAACCGTTTTGTCTATATCGTCACGATATGCTCTCATCTTTGGTCTGCCGTATTGCCAACCACCTTCAGAGGGCAGCTTGTCGGCAAGTCTGATAAGCTGTTCAGCACAACCGCCGTATCCTGATGATAAAGCTGGTTTGATAGACTCCCTTTCAAGCTCGGTGAGCTGCCTGGAATAATCACTGCCAAGGACTCTGTTCACGATCTTTGACTTGAGCTTATCGAATGCTTTGACCTCGATACAATCCTTATCACGATATACCTTACAGCGGTCCTCACGCCGCTCGTATTCGCATATGGAGAAATGTATGTGAATGTTATCAGTATTGGTATGTATCGCTCCTGTCCAATACACGTTGTCATTGTCGAGCTTATTGGACGTTGATATCATGGCGTTGATACCCTCACGACCTAACTCCTTTATCCCATGGACATCAAGCTTGCCGTCGCTCGTCATTAACCCGTTCTCTATGAGAAAGTTGTTATCAAAGGATACAACACCGTAATACTTAGGGCAGCCTGCGTCACGGCTCACTGTTTCGAGCTGACGGTATTTTTCTTTGTCACTTTCAGTTAGAAGGTCAGACTGTGCATTGAATAGTCCGTCTGATTTTTCTGAGTTTGACATATAGTCGATGAAGTCCTTGTATTCGTCATTGAGGTGACGGGTCTTATCAAAGGCTTCTGGACGATCCATGTATTCCAGAAAGTCGTAGCCGCCTATTGCCCAATCATAGGTGAAACCCAGTGAGAATACTACTGCAGGTGTTGACATAAGACATCTCCCTATTTCTTATTGATCGCTTCAAGTCTGTTCTTCAACTGCTTCTGATGAAATTCGTTCTTGCTCTCCTCCATCCAGCGGCAGGGGAGATCTTCAGCTGAAAAGTAACCCTCGTCATCTGTGAACTGCATTTTCTCAATGAATGAGTTGAGCATATTCAGCAGGTGAAAATTCTGTTCCTGTATCTTGACGATCCTCCGCCGGATCTCCACGATCTCATCTGGATGTTCGGGCTTGTTCCGTGCAGCGTACTCCTCGATCGCCCACTTGACTATCTTCGACTCTGTGGTATCATTTTTCTCAGCCAGCTCTTTCAAAAGCTGGTTGCACTCTTCGGTGATAGCTATTGTTTTCTTCATTCTTTTTACCCTCTTTCTTGTTTCCATATTTGTGCAATTTTGGTACCAAGACCACTCCAAGACCCAGTGAAAGACACAAGAGCATAAAGGTATGCCCCAGCAACCGTTGGAAAGCTCGGTAGTACCGAGCTTTATCCGTCCTAAAAGTGGGGTGTTTTCAACGTGATTTCTGTACAATGCCATACGTTTTCTGTATTATGCCATAATAATTCTGTACAATGCCATACGTTTTCTGTATTATGCCATAATAATTCCGTACATTACCATACATTTTCTGTACAATGCCATAACGTTTCTGTATCATGCCATACGGCGCTTTTTCACTTTCTTTCCGAAAAACAAAAGAAAAGTACCTTAAATTCTATTTTTTTTATCATTCTCTTTGGTTTCTTTTTCGGTGATTTCAGAGTAGAATACCGCACGTATATCATTCATTGTTCTGAGCATATCCTGCATTATGATCTCATTTTTCTGTAGTAAATGCTCTGTGTTTTTCTTCTGTTCGTCAATGCTTTCTTTGCATATTTCACGCATAACAGGCGAAAAAGCTCGAAGGAAAAACTTGTTTTCTGAGGTGAGATACATTGAAATAACATAGGTTATAAACTGATTACGTGAAGTAAATCCCTCCTCTTTTATGACCTCATCCATTTGTTTGACAAGCTGTTCGTCGGTTATTCTTATCTTCATTTCCATTGACTTTTACCTACCATATAGGCTGAATATCATTGGCGCAAATTCGGTAAGAGCCGTCATGCCATATTCTTAATTCGCCTGTTACTTTTACTGATACGCCTGTTGTAAGATTTGCTCTTGCGTTAGTTGCATTCTTATTGTCACATACATAAACCATAAATTCATCATAAATAATACGCCTATCCTGCTGAGCAGGACGTGGTACTTTTATCATAAATGTAAGCGCATAGCTTGAATTTGGTACTTCTGTAATGTTGCTTGAAAGAAAGCCTTTTACTGTGATCTTGTTGTTTTTGTTGGTGAAAGCCATTGTTTTTTACCTCCATTTTTATTGTAAATATTTTGCGGCATATTCATATTCTGTGCCGAATTTCTTTACTGTTTTCCAACCCTTTGTGCTTGTTTTGAAAAGTTTCGGTGCGACGTATAAAAAGAAATATTGCTCATATGAATATGGGTTTATATCAAAAGTTAGCTGACCGCTGAGAACATTATCAAATGCTTTTTCGCCATTCCTGTCAATGCAGATCTCTTCGCTGTTCTGTGGCTGATAGATCATCATAGCACTTCCACAGCCGTTTGAAATATTGCAAAGCACAATGTTGTCATAATATACTTTCACCGTTCTGCGTGGATAGGAATTAATATTATCAATACAAGTTATCTGCATATATGTTTCATATGCGTCTATTTCAACGCCTGTTCTTCTTGCACCTATCAATGATTTCATAGTTAAAATGGCAATTATAACAAGCACAATTCCTATTATAGGGACTACCTTTGCAGGCGTTTCCCAAGGTATAATATCCGAAAGAGGAATAAGAACATAGCCGATTATGAGCATTACAAAGGCTCTTGCTCTTTGTGCCTTAAAGTTTTCAGGAGCGGATGACAGTATTTCAGACTCAAATCTTTTGCGGTCTGCTTTCAATGGATATTCAAAAAGTAATTCTTCATTCATAATATTTACCTCTATTCTACAGTTATCATACAGCTTGCGGATACTGCTCTGTTATCCTCAGCTCTTGCCGTTATTATTGCTTTTCCTTTTGCTTTTGCGGTAACTCTGCCACTGCTGTCTACCTCTGCAATATCTGTTCGGTTGGACTCCCAGATTATATTTCCCACAGCATTTGAAGGCGAAATGACCGCCGTAAGCGTTGTGCTTTCGCCTGCATTAAGCCTAACATCATTGTTGCTATAGCTGCTTTCAAGTCTTAGCCCCTTTATCTCAGGGGGTACATAAGCGGTAGTTGTTGTAGCTGTTGTTTGCCTTTGAGTTTGTCTCTCAGTCTGTCTTTGAGTTTGCTGTTGCTCTGTATAGTAGTCATTATCTTCATACCGTCTAGGCTCTGTTGTGTATACATATGGCTCGTCGATCTGCTGTTCATGATGACCTGGATTACTCTTTACAGCCACATTGGTTTTCTTTTCGGAAGTGCTTTCATGTGAATTTTCAGTCTCTGTGCTTGTCGTAGTTGCAGGCTCAGAACTCTCTGTTGTCATTGGAGTAGTAGTTGTTGTAATAACAAACGTGCCACTTGGATCTATGACCTTATCAGCCGCAGAGCTTTCTTCAGTGGCAGTTACAGGTGCTTGAGTTGTATATGTTTTATACTCGTTTTGAGTCATTTTGAGCATATCTTGTACATCTATCTGCACATAGCTGTCATACTTTTTTCCCTCATGAAAAGCACCTTTGACTACATCACCAAAGTCATCATAGGTATCTTGATCGTAATAATCAGGCTCTTTTGATATAAAATTGACCTTGATATAATAAAGATCCTTGTCAAAATCGGTGCAGGTAACAAGCTGTTCTTCGTCTGAATTGTCCTGCGTCTTGTATGTAAGCTTGCTGTTAAGTTCGTCTTTAAGCGAATAAGTTATCGAGTATATCTCAGGAATACTGTTTGTGGGAGTGCCGACCATAGCCTTATATTTGAACGTGAATACTATCTCATTGGTGTCTGTAAAGTAAATGCAGTTGTTTATCTTTACCGCATAGCCACCCACCGAAAGAGAATTATCATAGTCAACAGAGCTGCTTTCACGTTTCTTTGTGCCATTGAACGCAAGAATAATGCCAATAACAAGCATGGTAAATACTATAAAGATACCGTATATGATATTTGAACTCTTGGCATTTGTCACATTTACCACGCTCCTTTTCGTTTGCCTATGTATTCTTTTATGAGCCTGTCAACAGCCATAAATACTATCTGATATAGCGTGTCACTGTCTGTAGGTTTATACCCAAGCATATCGAAAACTTCATTTGTGAATGCTTTATGGAAGTGTTCTCTTTGCTGCATTATAAGCTCACCGTATTCTTCGTCAGAATATTCGTGATAAAGTTCTTCAAAGATCCTGTGTACTATCTCCTCGCTGTCACGTGAGTTTCCTATATACAGCATGGTTGCGTCATCAACATAACGTTTGCAGTGAAGCTTGTTTCGTCCTGATCCCAGCGACAAGAGCAGCTCACCAGGCTCAAATTCAGCCGTTGAATTAAGCTCTGATACTGTAAACTGAGGGAAAAATTCGTGCAGAGAAGCTGCTGTATTTGCTGATTGTTTGAATATGAATTTGTATTGTACGAGCTGGAATATGACTCTAATTTTTTCTGCTCCCTCAGAGTTTCCTGTGGGATTGTAGTCGCTTATAGACTGTGAAGCAAACCACAGAGAAGCGTCATATTTTCTTGTTCGGCGGACAAGCTTTTCAATAAAGTCTGTGACCTGCGGATTTTTGGCGTTGATAAATCTGTGAGCCTCGTCTATAAGAGATACAACATAACGTCTGTCATATGGATTGGTTATATTGTTATTGTACTCAACATTCTGACAAGTCTCAGACCACATAAGGGTTAGAATATTGAAAAGCTGAGCATTATAGATACGCTCGTCCATTTCCGAAAGAGCCTTTACGTCAAAGACTATAACATTTGAGTTTTCGATATTCACATTGGAATATCCGTTGAACATTGATGAGTAAATGCCCTCTGCAAGCTGCTTTACTATGACTTCAAGTGTTTCATAAATATCTATCTTTCTTGGCGTGAGCGCCTTGTATGAGCGATCACTATTGTATAGCTTGCTGCGTATAGTTGCAAGGAGATCAGAGAAAATAGGAAAGTCCTCTGGCAAAAGAGTAGATACATCAGTGCTTTGTGTTATGCCCTTTTTGGCGAACGTTTCTTGTATAACATCTTTAAGCTCCTCGGCTTCCATTTCGCCAAGAGAGGGTGCATACTGATAGAAAAATGTTATTATTCGTGAAAGCTCTGAAGCATAATTTGTTTCGTTGCTTGCGTCATCTTCTCGTGATGAGTCTATTGTTTTTCTCAGTTGAAGTACATTCAGCGTTGAATTTTTGTTGAGCCTTATCACCTGTCCACCGAACATTTCTGCGAGTGTGCGATACTCAGACTCAATGTCAAGTATCATTATCTTGTTGCCCAGGGAAACATAATCACGGGCTAATGACTTTAGAGTAGCTGATTTACCAGAGCCTTTTACTCCTATGAACATCATATCGTATGATTGTCTGTATGAGTCACGGGCAAAGAAATCTATGCTTACAAGACCGCCTGTTACCGTCTTTCCGAAAATAAAAGATCTGTCATCAAGATGCTGCTGATAGTAGAAAGGATACTGCATTTTATATGTATCATGAAGCGGAAAAGGCGTGTTCGCAATGTTGTCGTGCCTTATAAGATCAATGTATTCGTCTGCCATTTCGTTATATGGGATAAAGCAGGATATACCCTCGTCCTCAAGCATTTTTGAGATGTTCGTACATTTGTCGT
>OBCV01000363.1_pt1 | contig 10689 bp, 10 predicted proteins | sample 1496081 | NCBI WGS metagenome assembly OBCV01 (sample SAMN01760943, study PRJEB22395) | human gut metagenome | reverse complement strand
GTCACTTGTCGGGGCGAGGCCCCTCCATCTTGCTGCGCAAGACCGTTCGGTCGCTTAAAAGCCCCACTGGGGCTTTCATTGCTCCGCTGCGCTTCGCAAACGCGAGCTTGCCTATGGCAGGCGGAACAGGCTCATATTGCAACCAAAGAAAAACAGGAAGTTCCTGCTGGGGAACTCCCTGCCTTACTTATCGTGTGTGGATTTTTGCAGGGTGCGTCCGGGTGGGCGCACCCTGTTTTTGTTTGTGCTTATTTCTTCAGAATCCGCATTGCGTTCAGAACAGCGATGATCGTGACACCCACATCACCGAACACGGCTTCCCACATACCGGCCATGCCGAGTGCGCCCAGAACAAGGAACACGCTCTTGATGCCAAGAGCAATCACGATGTTCTGCATCACAATCCGTTTCGTAGCCTTTGCAACATCAATGGCTTCTACAAGTTTCGATGGTTCATCTGTCATCAGAACAACATCCGCAGCTTCAATCGCGGCATCCGAGCCAAGACCTCCCATGGCAATGCCGACATCTGCACGGGCAAGAACAGGGGCATCGTTGATGCCATCGCCCGCGAAGGCGAGTTTGCTGCCCTGCCGTTTCTGCTTATCCAGCATTTCCAGCTTTTCGACCTTCTGGTCGGGCAAGAGCTGTGCATAATACGCATCCAGACCAAGTTCGTCTGCCACCGACTTGCCGATTCGCTCATTATCGCCGGTAAGCATAACAGTTTTTTCCACGCCGATCTTTTTCAGCTCTGCGATTGCGCACTTGCTGTCCGGCTTCACTTCATCTGCGATCAGGATACAGCCTACATAGCTACCATCCGCTGCTACATAGAACTTTGTTCCGGCTGCATCGCAAGCGGCATAGGCAATCTTTTCAGATTCCATCAGCTTACTGTTGCCAGCCAGTACCTTCTTTCCCTGCACCATAACGCTGATGCCGTGTCCTGAGATTTCCTCAAAGCCAGAGAACTGCTTCTGGTCGATTGGCTTTCCATAAGTCGCAAGAATCGACTTTGCGATCGGGTGGTTGGAATAACTCTCTGCCTGTGCAGCATACTCCAATACCTGCTCTTTCTGGTATCCGGCTGCCGGAATGATATTTGCGACCTCAAAAACACCCTTTGTTAAGGTGCCGGTCTTATCAAAGACCACCACGCTCACTTTGTTCAGTGCTTCCAGATAGTTGCTGCCCTTTACCAGCACACCGCGCTTGGATGCGGCACCAATACCGCCGAAGAAGGTCAGGGGAATAGAAATGACCAATGCACACGGGCAGGAAACGATCAGGAACACAAAACCTCTGCGCAACCACTCAGACCAGCCGCCGCCAAGGACGAGCGGCGGAATGATCGCCAACACAGCCGCCATTCCAACAACGACCGGCGTATAGTATCGTGCAAAGGTCGTGATGAAGTTCTCGGTGGGAGCTTTTCTTGCAGAAGCATTCTCCACAAGGTCAGTGATCTTCGATACCGTGGATTCCCCGAAGCTCTTTGTGACTTTCAGCGTCAGCAAACCGCTCTGGTTGATGCAGCCGGACAGGGCTTCATCGCCTTTGCGGATGCTTCTCGGCACAGATTCGCCGGTCAGTGCCTTGGTGTCCAGCATGGATTCGCCATCCACAACGATGCCATCCAGCGGGATTTTTTCACCGGGTTTTACCACGATGATCTCGCCCACCGCAACGCTTTCCGGAGAAACGACCTGCAATACGCCATTCCGCTTAACGGTCGCCGAATCCGGACAGATGTCCATAAGGTCAGAGATGGACTTTCTGGAACGCTTTACCGCCAGCGACTGGAAGAACTCTCCGACCTGATAGAACAGCATAACTGCAACAGCTTCCGGGTATTCCCCGATGGCAAATGCGCCGATCGTGGAAACACTCATCAGGAAATGCTCGTCAAACACCTGTCCTCTGGTGATATTTTTCACTGCCTGCCATACGACATCCCAGCCAAGAATCACATACGCCACAATCAGAAACGCCAGTTCCGCCAGAGTCGGCAGCTTTGCGAATACGGTCAATGCCATACCGATTGCATAGACCACAGCACCCACGGCAAGCCGTATCGTGCGCTTCTTATCCTCATCGTTATAGACCGCCGCTTTTTCATCTTTTTTGACAGGTGCAGTCGCTTCCAGCTGCTTTTCCGACACTTCAACATCCGGCTCATGGCTGTGTACGATCGTGGTAACGGTATCCAGCAAGGAAGCAGCTACCGATGTTCCAGCCTGAACAGTCAGCGTCTGGTTCATCAGATTCACGGTCGAAGAAGTCACGCCATCCAGCTCACCGACTTCTTTCTCGATCTTTGCTGAGCAGTTCGGGCAGTCCAGACCTTTCAGGAGATAGACTTTCGTCACCGCAGGTTCGGTCTTTTCCGACACTTCAACATCTGGCTCGTGGCTGTGGACGATCGTGGTAACGGTGTCCAGCAGGGAGGTAGCCACCGATGTTCCTGCCTGAACAGTCAATGTCTGGTTCATCAGATTCACGGTCGAAGAAGTCACGCCATCCAGCTCACCGACTTCTTTCTCGATCTTTGCTGAGCAGTTCGGGCAGTCCAGACCTTTCAGGAGATAGACCTTCGTCACCGCAGGTTCGGTCTTTTCCGACACCTCAACATCCGGTTCATGGCTGTGAACGATCGTTTCGACCTGTTCCGCCAGTGTTGCATCCGCAGACTTTTCTGACTGAACGGTCAGTGTCTGCTGCATTAAATTCACAACCGAGGATTCCACTCCCGGCAATGCTCCGACCTCTTTTTCTATCTTGGCGGAACAATTCGGGCAATCCAGACCTTTCAGGATGAATACTCTTTTCATTTTGACCTCCACCACGTTTTCTTAATTGTTCAATCGCTCAACTTAAAAGACAAAAAGATAATCGCTTGCGCGATCATCCTCTTAAATGCTCAAATCCCTTGTCGATGATCTCCTTTACATGATCATCCGCCAGCGAATAATACACGATCTGGGCCTCTCTGCGGAATTTGACCAGTCCGGCAAGCCGGAGTGCTTTCAGCTGGTGAGAGATCGCCGATTTGGTGACGCCCAGCAGAACCGCAAGGTCGCATACACACATCTCGCTCTGTTCCAGAGCATGAAGGATCTGCACTCTTGTGCCATCTCCGAACAGCTTGAAAAGCGATGCAAGCTGGATGTAGTCGTCTTTCGGCTGCATTTTGCCTTTTACATCGTTCACGATGTCCTCATGGATCACATCGCAATTACAGGTGTATAAAGAATTTGACATCAGACGTTCTCCTTGTTTTGTAGTTGAACAACCGTTCAATCATATTATATCTGCTCTTCCTCCGTTGTCAAGAGGAAAAGTTAGCATCTGCTTCCTGCGATTTGTCGTCTAACAGACCTTGACAGCCTCCTTATTTCGCATACAATATAGTTGAGCGTTTACTCAACTGCCGTATTTTGCGCAGAAGATTTTTCATTTGAACAACCATGCAATAAATAAAAGAGGTCTGCCTGTGAAAGGAAAATTCATCACTCTGGTTCTGACATTGGGATTTCTTGCCGCGTTTGGCGTATTTATGCACTCGCCGCCCTCTATTCTGGATGGGCTGACCGGTGCGACCCCGAAAGCGAAACGTGCCGCACAGATGGCCGCACCGCTGGAGGGCAACTATCTGTTCTGCCTCAACCCTGCGCTGGAACCGTTTTCCGATGCGGATTTCCGGAATGATCTGAAAGCATTTGTTTCCGGTGAGACAGAAGTCCTTTCCGATGCCGGACTGCCGCACATGACGCTTTCGGTCTGCGAAACAGACTATCCCTTGCTTTGCTATGCAACGGCTCTTTGTGAACGCCTGACTGCTGCCGGAGCAGATGTCACGTTGAAGCAGTACAGCGAAACCATGCTGCGTTCCCGTGCAATCAATGGGCGGTATCAACTGCTGCTGGTTTCGGAAAATACGCTTGATGCAACAGCATTGCCGGATGCAGACATCCTTCTGCTCTCCGCAGAAGAAATGGAGGACCCCTCATGCGAAAACTGAACACCATTCTCTCCGTTCTGCTACTTTTCATCTGTCTGCTTCATGGGCTGATGGGCAGTTTTATGTTGCTGGGCATCAGTTCCGGGGCAGGAAAGTTTCTGGCATGGATCGGCGTTGGCATTCTGGCGGCGCACACCGTCCTTGGGCTTTTGCTGACCGCACAGACATTCCGGGCTTCCCGGTCCGGCGGAAAACTCTACGGAAAGCAGAATGCTCTGTTCTGGGCAAGGCGCACCAGTGGGCTTGCTATTTTGCTCATGCTCTTTTTCCATATTGGCGTGTTCGGCAGAGTGCAGGACGGCGTATACATTCTGTTTCCGTTCACAACGGTCCGGCTGCTGACGCAGCTTTTACTGGTTGCTTCGGTATTTGTGCATCTTCTGCTCAATCTCCGACCCCTTCTGGTATCGCTGGGCATCGTCCGGGATAAGGAGCAGCGCGGCGACCTCTATCTGATTCTTTCTATACTGGTGCTGTTTGCTGCCGGTTCGATCATTCTATATTATATCGGGTGGAACAATGTATGAAACACACTTTGGTGATCGTGGGTGCAGGGCTGGCAGGGCTTTCCGCTGCTTTGACTGCTGTGAAAAACGGCTGGACGGTAAAGCTGGTGTCCTCCCTTGCCTCCGAGCGGGCGCAGTCTGTTATGGCAGAGGGCGGAATCAATGCAGCCTTGAATACCAAGGGAGAGGAGGATAGCCCGGAGCAGCATTATACAGATACCCTGACCGCTGCCTGCGGACTTGCTGACCCGAATGCAGTCTGGGGGATGACGCAGGCTGCGTCCGAACTGGTGCGCAGCCTGCACCATCTGGGAGTACAATTCAACGTGACAGATGACGATGAACTCGACCTGCGGAATTTTGGCGGACAGAAGAAAAAGCGGACGGCCTTTGCACAAAGCGATACGGGAAAGCAGCTAATGACCGCTCTGATTGATGCTGTGCGCCGGGAAGAAAGCGCAGGAACGGTCGAACGCTTTCCACACCATAAGTTCCGCACCCTGCTGCTTTCCGGGAACATCTGCGGTGGCTGCACAGTGCAGGACACCTATACTGGCAAACTGCTGCGGTTTGTATGCGATGCCGTCCTGATTGCCACAGGCGGGCTGCATGGCTTATTCGGTGATACGACCGGCTCTCTTGCCAATACCGGAGAAGTCACCGCAGAACTGTTCCGTCTGGGCGTTCCGATGGCAAATCTTGAAATGATCCAGTACCACCCTACCACGGTCGAACTGGGCGAAAAACGGATGCTTCTGAGTGAGGCCGCCCGTGGTGAGGGCGGGCGGCTGTTTGCATTACGGAACGGGAAGCCGTGGTATTTCATGGAAGAAAAATATCCGGAACTCGGCAACCTGATGCCGCGTGACATCACCGCGCGGGAAGTCTGGACGGTCAGCCGTGACTATGAGGTGTTCCTTGATATGACAGAGCTTCCTAAAGAAGTCATGGAGCATAAACTTGCCGGACTGGTGGATGATTGTCAGACCTATCTGCACAAAGATATTCGCAAAGAACCCATTCCGATTTTGCCGGGTATCCACTACTTTATGGGAGGCATTCAGGTGGACGAGCGGCACCGCACTTCGATGCGGAATCTGTACGCTGCCGGTGAATGCTGCGCTCAGTACCATGGCGCAAACCGTCTGGGTGGAAATTCTCTTCTGGGTGCGATCTATGGAGGACAGATTGCTGCGGAAACTGCCTGCCGGGAAACAGTCAGTTCCCCCAATATGCCCTGTGCCGAAGAATCCCTTCTGCCCGAACTTTCCCCGGACGCTCAAATGCAGATGAATCGTATTCTGCTGAACGCACTCGGTGTCGTGCGGGATGCACAGACATTGGAGGCGGGCATTCAGGAAATCCGCAAACTGTCTGGCACCCTTCCGCTTCTGGGCTGTGCCATGCTGGAAAGTGCCCTCGCCCGAAAAGAAAGCCGGGGTGCGCACTGGCGGGCAGATTATCCCCAACGCAACGATGCCGTTTACTGCAAAACCACCGTGGCACACTGGAACGGGCAGCATATCGCCATCAGCTTTGAATCCATCCCCGAAAGGCGGCATGATTTATGAACTACACCATCCGAATCAAACGGCAGGAAAACCCGCAGGCTTCACCCTGCTGGCAGGAGTTTTCCTTTGAGGGAAGTGCGGACACCTCGATTGCTTCGGTGTTGAACGAGCTGAATCACCGCAGCCCTCTGTGCGAAAAGAGCGGAACGGTCGTTTCCCCCATTGCGTGGGAATGCGGCTGCATGATACGCAAGTGCGGTGCCTGTGCCATGCGGATCAATGGTCTGCCTCGTCTTGCCTGTTCCGTTTTTCTGCGGGACTGTAAGGGAAGCGTTGTTACTCTGGAGCCTTTGAGCAAATTCCCACTGGTGAAAGATCTGGTCGTAGACCGTTCCGTGATCTTTGAAGCACTGAAGCGGACAAAGCTGTGGCTGGAAGGAGATGCGTTCCAGACCAGCTATACGCACAGCCAGCGGTATCGATCTGCTAAGTGTCTGCTCTGTGGCTGCTGCTTGGAGGTCTGCCCGAACTTTGACCCGAACAGTGAATTTGCTGGAGCTGTTCTGCCCGTCAACGCTTACCGTATTCTGAACGAAGAACAGGATATTGCCCATCGGACAGAACTCGCAAATGCGTATCGTCAGCTTTATTTTGAAGGCTGCGGAAAATCTCTTGCGTGCCAGGACATCTGCCCAGCCGGAATCCCGGTCGAAGAACTGATGTCACGTTCCAATGCCGCAGCGGTCTGGAAGCGATAAAGTGTAAAAGGGTATGCGGTTTATAGCCGCATACCCTTTTATGCTTAATCTTCTAATCCGTGACTTCCCGCCACATTCTTCAGATACTCCTCTGGTTCGCCGTTCAGAATCAAGTCTGCATAGCCAAGCGGGTCATTGTAGATGAGATAATCTAACTCCGACCTCTGCGCCATGGTCACGTCCAATTCATCCTCGACCCCAGTGCAGTCAATGGAGATCATTCTCCCATCCCGGAGCAGCAGCTCCACGCAGCCGGTATCCATGTTGAATTTGCAAGCTCTTTCATCGTACTTCATGTTTGTGTCCTTTCCGCCTTACGGCACTCTTACAGTGGTCTGTCGTGCTTTCTTATGATAAGGTCCAGGACGTTTTTCGATGGAAGCAAGGGATTCGTTCTGTTTTCCAAAGAATACAAAAAATCCGAACCCTTCTCCTATCGGAAAAAAGTTCGGATTTTGTTGTTGTGGTGCACCTCCAGGGACTCGAACCCTGGGCCCACTGATTAAGAGAGCAAGCCGCCGGTTCGTCTCAATTCATGAAAGTTTCGAGTCATCGTTGCTTTTGAACAAGACGACGTGATTTTTCACCCGGCAATTTCTGCGCCCTTTGTCGAATTTTGCAGCGAAAAGCACCCTTTGCACGTTTTGAAACCGTGCAAAATCCGTGCAGAAACCGTGCACTTACTCTCTGACAAACAAAAATCACACTATCCACCACCGACTTGACGGCAATGGTTTGAGTGACCGACCCAGATATCCTAAATTATCTCTCTATGTTTACAAAACATCTGTGATTCTCTCTTTCTATTACGTAAGGACGCAAATGAAGGGCCCCATAAACGTCCTACTAAAAAAAGGAGATTATTACTATGTTACTCAAAAATGGAAGTACTGGCAACTATGTTATGTACCTGCAGTATGGACTGCATATCATGTGCTGCCCTCCGGGTAGTTTTGACAGCAAATTTGGCTCTGGTACTGAAAATGCTGTTAAGAAGTATCAGGGCAAAAAAGGTCTTACCCAAGATGGCATTGTTGGCGATGGTACATGGAACGCACTGGTAAGCGACATTAAAACCATCCAGCAGCTCCTGAAGAACAAAGGTTATTACGCCAGTACAGTGGATGGCCTTGCAGGTTCAGGCACTTATAACGCTGTTATCAGTTTTCAGAAAGCATCCGGCTTGACTGCCGATGGTATGGTCGGCAGTGCCACCCTAAACGCATTGAACGCTTCTTCGGGCGGTACAAGTGGTCAATCTCATTCAATCACTCTGCCTACTGATAGAAACTATCTTTGGGCACAGAAGAATCCGGACATTGTTAAGCTTGTTGGAAATAGTGGTTGCTCTCTTGTTGCCGTGTTGAATACCGCTAATATCTATGGGCCTCGTGAATTCACCCCTAACGAAGTCCTGACTGCCTGTGGAAATTGGGGTGCAAACGGTCTGAATACTTGGGCTCTTCCCAGCAAGTGCAATGGTAAAATCGACACGAGCAACTACACTCATGGCGGTAAGGAGCAGGCGACTGTATTCAGTGCAGTCAAAGCAAGTATTGACAATAACCTTCCCATCATTATTCGGCTCAACAGTAGCGATGGCAAAAAGACGCATTTTGTCACAGCGATTGCTTATACTGGCAGTTGCTCCTCTGCAAGCAGCATTTCCGTCATTGATCCTGCTGGTGGTGTCATTCGAACTCTTGAGGAAGCGGGAACTGCACGCAATGAAACCGTATACGGTGATTATATCGCAACCGCTCGTCGCTCCTAAATATCTCTACTCTCTTCATCAACAATAAGTTGTAAAGCATCATTTTTAACATATATCCCCCCCAAAGTCTTTTCTCAACTCTCGAAAAGGCTTCGGGGGGGATTTTTCAATGCCTATTATATGCAACACTTTTCACTATCTGCTTATCCAAGCTCAGGCGAGTGATATTTATTTACTCTCCACACATCCCCAACTTTTACCAACTGCATTTCATATTCGACTTTATTCATGTCATCATATGAATACTCATCATGTTCCTCATACGTTTCATTGGGATTATAGTATGCAATCATTACAAAATTTACTTGTGCTTCCGTTTTATTTTTCAAATAGTATCGCACTGAGCAGAAATCATCCGGATAATATTCTCCCACATATCCAGTAAAATATGGAATTTGTGCCAAATCATAGTCATCACAAACGGCAAGTTTTCCATTATAATTCACAAACTTTTTCTCAATTGAATCTTGTGACAAGAAATCATTTGTAAAAATAGATTTCATATATTCTTCAAACTCTTTATAAGAATTTTGATAGACCTCATAATCATGTCCGTTCAGTTTTACATATGTCGGCGCATTTTGCGTCATAGGCACAAAAGTCGGAGCATCTTCAATTTTAAAATTCAGTCCTTTTAAGTTACTTGATTGTCCCCAAAGTGCATAGTCTATTTTCTGCGCTTTTTCAAAAACAGTATATTGATCTTGATCTAAAAATACCGAGGTCGAATCAACTAACGTCTGGGAAAAATCTTGCAAATCATTTTTTTCTTCAGAATTGCATGAACTTGACGATGTATCCTGTGACGAAACTACTGTGGACATTGATGATGCTGTTGTATCATTCATTCCACATCCCACCAAATTCACCACAATACAACCTAGAATCACTATCATTTTTACACTTTTTGCACAATTCATATATGTTCTCCTTTTTTATAAGTTTATCAACATATTGGCCTGTTTCAAATCGTCCGTGTCAAGGTTCAAGCCAGACTGTGCCAGATTCATGCTGCGGAAGAGATCATTTGCCACCTTGCCGATAAAGGACTTGTTGTTGTCGATCAGGCTGTCCAGCGCGGCGGCATCGCCTTTCTGTGCCAACGCACAAAGTCGCTCATTCGTCTGCTTCATGGGCGTTTTCCTGCTCTGCGGCAGACCGCAAGATTCCCAACAGACCGCTTCGCAGCTGTTCCAGTGCTTCCGGCGTGGCTCCTTCCATACCCGAAACGCTGTCCAACATTGCATCTGTCAACTGCTCTGCCGTAATCGTTGGGTGCTGCACATCCTGCCCTTTGGTCAATTCGGTGAACATCTTCTCTGCCACTTTCTTGCTCATGGCTTCCTGTTCGGCGTAATGGCTCCCGATGCCCTTTTTGATTTCCTTGACCGTTGCCATGAAGTACATTTCAATGTCATCAAGATCACCTTGATACACCGGCTTTCTCCGAAGGCTGATGTCCTTTGCGGCTTTGGCTGCCTCCGGGGTCTTGACCCTTGTGCGCAGCAGGGTGCTCAGTGTCGTGAGCATGGCGTTCTGTGCCGCGATACCGGATGCAAAGGTATCATCAAAATACTGCGCTATGCGGTAAGTAAGCTCTGCAAAGCGGGCGTTTTCCAACAGCAGGTTGATCACCTCTGCATTGACACGCCCTGTGTAGAGGTTCCTTGCGGCTTCAACGGACAAGCCCAGTTCGGCAATGTCGTAATTTTTGCGGTCAGGGATGTTGGTTTCTCCCAGCAGAAAATCCGTGGACACATTGAACAGCCTTGCGATCTTCAGCACCTGCTCATGGGTCAGCGTCCCTTTTGCACCGCTGATGAAGCGGCTGATGGTGCTTTTGGAGCAGCCGAGCTCCTTGGCAAGTTCTGGTTGGCTGATGTTGTGCTCTTTCATCAAGTCCGCAAGACGGATGTTGGATGGTGCGGGCAGATATTCCTGTGCCATGTGGTCGGCCCTCCTTTTTGAGCTTTTTCCTCATTATAATACGCTCTGCCGTTTTGTTCAATATACGGTTTCTTCTCCGCCCTTGCTGTTGCAGCCCTGCAACCAGTAAGGGCTTTTTTCTTTTTCCGTTGCAGTTTTGCCGCTTTTTTGCTCTTTCTGCAAAATTCCC
>OBCV01000358.1_pt1 | contig 10890 bp, 8 predicted proteins | sample 1496081 | NCBI WGS metagenome assembly OBCV01 (sample SAMN01760943, study PRJEB22395) | human gut metagenome | reverse complement strand
GGCCATGGATGAAGAACTGTCCGGAACCATCCGCCTGTATGATATTGATGCGGAGGCGGCAAAACACAATGAGATCATCGGCAACAGACTTTCTGCAAGAGAGGATGTGGTGGGCAAATGGAACTATACTGTTTCTGACAGCTTACAGTCCGCATTGACCGGTGCGGATTTCATCGTGATCTCTATTCTGCCGGGAACTTTTGATGAGATGGCTGTGGATGTACATATGCCGGAACGACTGGGAATCTATCAGTCTGTAGGAGATACCGCAGGCCCCGGCGGTGCCATGAGAGCACTGCGTACGATTCCCATGTATGTGGAGATTGCACAGGCCATCAGGGCATATGCACCGAAAGCCTGGGTCATTAATTACACCAACCCCATGTCCCTGTGCGTGAAGACTTTGTACTATGTTTTTCCGGAGATCAAAGCTTTTGGATGCTGCCATGAAGTATTCGGTACCCAGAAAGTGTTAAAGGGTATTTTGGAAGAGACCATGGGGCTTAAGGATGTGAAACGTGAGGATATTCAGGTCAATGTACTGGGTATCAACCATTTCACCTGGTTTGACTATGCTTCCTATAAGGGAATCGATCTGTTCCCCATTTACCGGAAATATACCGAGGAGCATAAGGAAGACGGCTACAAAGAAGCAGATAAAAACTGGGCGAACTCTACTTTCGAGTGTGCCCATATTGTGAAATTTGATCTGTTCCGCAAATATGGTCTGATCGCAGCAGCAGGCGACAGGCATCTGGTGGAATTCATGCCCGGTGTGGGTGACAGTTACCTGAAAGATCCCGAGACGGTAAAGAGATGGAAATTCGGTCTGACTACCGTAGACTGGAGAAAGAAGGATCTGCAGGAACGTCTGGCAAAGAGCGCGAGACTGGCAGCCGGTGAGGAAGAGATCGAGTTGAAGCCTACCGGGGAGGAAGGTATCCAGCTGATCAAGGCACTCTGCGGACTGACCCGCAAGATCAGCAATGTCAATATTCCCAATACCGGACATCAGATTGCCAATCTGCCGGGAAGTGCGGTTGTAGAGACCAATGCGGTATTCGAGAGAGATGCCATCCGCCCGTTGTATGCCGGAGAGCTTCCGGAGCAGATCAAGGAGCTGGTGGATCCCCATGTGGCAAACCATGAGCGGATTCTGAAAGCAGCTATTCTGTGTGATTTTGATCTGGTGGTGGAAGCATTCCTGGAGGATCCGCAGGTGAAAGGAAGAGCTTCCAGAGAACAGGTGGAAGAGCTGGTAAGGGATATGCTCCGCAGCACGGCAAAATATCTGCCGGAAGGCTGGAAAAAGTATCTGTAAAAATAAAATAGAAAAAAGAACCCGGGAGGTGCTGCAGAAGGATGAGGCGGCACCTCTTTTTGTGTATACGATGAGCCAGGTACAGATTTGTGCTTGCACAAGAATCTGTACCTGGCGAATGTACATCATCGAGCTTTTAAGCGAGATGGTGTACAAAGTATAAAAATCGAGTAGGAGACAGTCCGCTCGAGGGGTTAATTATTTGAAAAAAGAATATAAGCGGCAGAAGAATTATAAAGTCATTGTGAAAATGCACAAAACTGCGAGAAGTATTTTGAGAACAATATACAAACTTCCAGGGATTTACAGAAAAGCACTTGCAACCAGTTCGTGAATGTGCTATTTTCTAATTACAGCAACGGAAACGTTACCGGGAACAATACCGAAACCGTTTCCGACAACCTGACGGGAGTATAGCAAGAATTATGAAGGGTTCCCGTTCCAACAAAAAAGGAGAGGTAAGATTATGAAGAAGAAACTGGCAAGTGTTTTACTTTGTGCAGTAATGGCAGCTTCCATGCTGACCGGTTGCGGAAATGCTGACAATGCAACAGCAACCACCCCTGCTACCGACAACAAGACGGACGCAGCAGCAACTACCGAGGCGGCAGAGAAGACCGCAGAGAAGACCGCAGAGGCAGCAGGCTCTGTATACTATCTGAACTTCAAACCTGAAGTTGACGAAGTATGGCAGAAGCTGGCTAAGGAATATACCGAGGAGACCGGTGTCCCTGTAAAGGTTGTAACTGCAGCAAGCGGTACCTACGAGCAGACACTGATGTCTGAGATCGCTAACAAGGAAGCACCTACCCTGTTCCAGATCAACGGACCTATCGGTTATCAGAACTGGAAAGACTACTGTGCAGACTTAAAGGATACAGACCTGTACAGCTGGTTAATGGATAAGAGCCTGGCAATCACCGGCGAAGACGGTGGCGTATACGGAATCCCTTACGTAGTAGAGGGTTACGGTATCATTTACAACGACGCTATCATGCAGAAGTACTTCGCACTGGATGGTGCTAAGGCAGCAAGCATGGATGAGATCAACAACTTCGCTAAGTTAAAAGAGGTTGTAGAAGATATGCAGGCTAAGAAAGATGAGCTGGGTATTGAAGGCGTATTCGCTTCCACATCCCTGACTCCCGGTGAAGACTGGAGATGGCAGACTCATCTGGCTAACATCCCTGTATACTACGAGTTCAAGGACAAGGGTATCACCGATACCGACACTCTGGAGTTCACTTACTCCGATAACTTCAAGAACATTTTTGATCTGTACATCAACAACTCCTGCACAGCACCCGGTCTGCTGGGAAGCAAGTCTGTAGACGACTCCATGGCTGAGTTCGCTCTGGGTCAGGCAGCAATGGTACAGAACGGTAACTGGGGTTGGAGCCAGATCAATGGCGTAGACGGTAACACCGTTAAGGCTGAGGATGTTAAGTTCCTTCCTATCTATACAGGAGTTGAAGGTGAAGAGAACCAGGGACTGTGCACCGGTACTGAGAACTTCTTCTGCATCAACAAGGAAGCTTCTGCTGAGGATCAGGCAGCATCTATCGCATTCGTTGAATGGCTGTTCTCTTCTGAAACCGGTAAGGCAGCAGTAACCAATGACCTTGGCTTCATTGCTCCTTTCGATACCTTCAGCGATGATGAAAAGCCCACCGATCCTCTGGCACAGGAAGTTCTTCGTTACATGGCAGATACCTCCAAGACATCTGTATCCTGGAACTTCACTTCCTTCCCCAGCCAGCAGTTCAAGGATGACTTCGGTGCAGCTCTTCTGGAGTATGCTTCCGGTTCCATCGACTGGGACGCTGTAAAGACAAAAGTAGTTGACGAATGGGCAGCTGAAAAGGCCGCAACCGCAGCTAACTAAGCTCCATCAATAAAAAGACAATAACTTAATCCATCTTATATAACTTCAGACACAGGGGCGGTGGTGGTACCACGGCCCCCGTGTTTGTAAAAAAGGAGACAGGCTTATGCAAAAGACATTAAAAAGATATTTTCCCATTTTTGTACTGCCTACCCTGATCGCGTTTTCCTTTGCTTTTATCATACCGTTTGTCATGGGCGTATATCTGTCCTTTTGCAAATTTAAGACAATTACAAACGCGCAATTTGTAGGCTTAGGTAATTATATTAAAATTTTTGCGGACAAAGATTTTGTCAACGCATTTGGATTTACTCTAAAATTCTCCGTAGTGTCCATTGTTACTATTAATGTGTTTGCGTTCATTCTGGCACTGGCACTGACGAGAAAGATCAAAGGAACCAACCTGTTCCGTACAGTATTTTTCATGCCGAACCTGATCGGCGGTATCATTTTGGGATATATCTGGCAGCAGATGATCAACGCAGTATTGTTAAAATACGAGACAACACTGGTGGCGAATCCGACCTATGGATTCTGGGGTCTGATCATTCTGATGAACTGGCAGATGATCGGTTATATGATGATCATTTATGTAGCCGGACTGCAGAATGTACCTACGGATCTGATCGAAGCAGCAGAGATCGATGGAGCTACTTCGTTACAGACATTATTCAAAGTGAAAATTCCGATGGTTATGCCATCTATTACTATATGTTTGTTCCTTACTGTATCCAACAGTTTCAAGCTCTTTGACCAGAACCTGGCGCTGACTGCCGGTGCTCCCAGCAAAAAGACCGCAATGCTGGCTCTGGATATCTACAATACCTTCTATGGCAGAAACGGATTTGAAGGTGTTGGTCAGGCCAAAGCAGTACTGTTCTTCATTGTAGTGGCAGTCATTGCCCTGGGACAGCTGGTACTTACCAGACGTAAGGAGGTAGAGCAATAATGACTAAGAAAAAAACTTCCAATGTAATCATTTTTTGTATCCTGTGTGTGCTGGTAGTTGCATTTTTGACACCTATTTTCTTCGTACTGATCAACTCCTTTAAGGGAAAACTGTTCATCAGCAACAATCCGTTTGCACTGCCTACCGCAGAGACCTTTGTGGGATTGACCAACTATGTGAATGGTATTGAAAAAACCGGTTTTTTCACAGCTTTCGGGTGGTCTGCATTTATCACTGTATTTTCCGTGGCAGCGATCATTCTGTTCACTTCCATGACTGCGTACTATCTGACCAGAGTGAAAACCGGCGTGACCAACGTGCTGTATTACATGTTCGTATTTTCCATGATCGTGCCTTTCCAGATGGTAATGTTCACTATGTCTAAGCTGGCTAATATGACCCACCTGAACAACCCTCCCGGAATGGTGCTTCTGTACCTGGGATTTGGTTCCGGCCTGTCCGTGTTCATGTTCTGTGGATTCATCAAATCGATTCCACTGGACATCGAAGAGGCAGCCATGATCGACGGATGCAACCCTTTGCAGACCTTCTTTGGTGTCGTAATGCCGATCTTAAAGCCGACTGCCATCACCGTAGCCATCCTGAATGCCATGTGGATCTGGAACGACTATCTGCTACCTTATCTGGTGATCGGCCTGAGTACTAATTACAAGACCATACCGGTTGTAGTACAATACCTGGTAGGTTCTTACGGTGCAAAGGATCTGGGTGCCATGATGGCACTGCTGGTACTGTCCGTAATCCCTATTATCGTCTTCTATCTGACCTGTCAGAAGTACATTATCGAGGGCGTGGTAGCCGGTGCAGTTAAGGGCTAAAAAATAGAAAGATGTGGTTATTAATATGAGAAAAAGCGGAATATTACTGCCGGTGAGCAGCCTGCCGTCCCGCTACGGAATCGGCTGCTTTTCCAAGGAAGCATATAAATTTATTGACAGATTAAAAGAAGCCGGTCAGGCCTACTGGCAGATTCTGCCATTAGGACCAACCAGCTATGGAGATTCTCCGTACCAGTCTTTTTCCACTTTTGCGGGTAATCCCTACTTTATTGATCCCGAGGATCTGGTGGCGAGAGGCTATGTGACCGCAGAGCAGTGCAATACCTATGACTTCGGCACGGATATCCATTCCGTGGATTACGGCAAAATCTATAAGAGCCGTTTCCGCCTGTTGAAGGAAGCGTTTGATAACAGTCATATTGAAGAAGATGCGAGATTTCAGGAGTTTGTACAGAAGAATGCGTACTGGCTGGAGGATTATGCACTTTATATGGCCATCAAGGATGGTTTCCGCGGCATCTGCTGGGCTGCCTGGGAAGAGGATATCAAGCTAAGAACCCCGGCTGCCATGGACAAATATCGCAGAAAATATGCGAAAGAGATTATGTTTTACCAGTTCCAGCAGTATCTGTTCCAGGTACAGTGGGAGAAACTAAAGACCTATGCCAACGATAATGGCATCAAGATTATCGGGGATATTCCAATTTATGTGGCATTTGACAGCTCAGATGCCTGGGCGAATCCGGAGCTGTTCCAGTTTGACGAGGATTGTGAGCCGGTAGCAGTAGCGGGATGCCCTCCCGATGCGTTTTCCGCCACCGGACAGCTGTGGGGCAATCCTCTGTATAACTGGGAACATCACAAGGAGACCGGTTATGCCTGGTGGATGCAGCGGCTGGCAGCCTGCTTTGAACGCTATGATGTGGTACGTATCGATCATTTTCGTGGATTCGATGCTTATTATGCGATTCCCTATGGGGAACCCACTGCGGAGCACGGCCACTGGGAACAGGGCCCGGGATATGATATTTTCCGTTCCATGAAGGAAAAATTGGGAGAAAAAGAAGTTATTGCAGAAGATCTTGGCTTTTTAACACCATCTGTGATAGAATTAGTGAAGAAATCCGGTTATCCAGGTATGAAAATTTTGCAGTTTGCATTTGATTCCCGTGAGGAAAGTGATTATCTGCCGCATAATTATACACATAATTGCGTGGTATATACGGGAACTCATGATAATGATACTGTGATGGGGTGGTATGACACCTTGAAGGGAGCTGACAAAAAGCTCTGTGACGACTATCTGCGTCTGAAAAATGCGGACGGAGAGCCGATTCCCAGAGAGCAGCTTCCCTGGGAATTTGTGCGTGCCGCAATGTCCAGCGTAGCGGATCTGGCGATCATTCCCATGCAGGATTATCTTGGACTGGGATCGGAGGCCCGCATCAACATTCCTTCCACACTGGGCATCAACTGGAAGTGGAGAATGGGGAACGGAGATTTTACAAAGGAGCTTGCAGGACGGATCCGCAGTATGACGAAGCTGTACGGCAGATAGGTCCGTAGGCTTGGAAAGGTTTGTGCTCCATGGAGGAAATCACGATCAAAGACATCGCAAGAATCTGCGGTGTCGGTGTCAGCACGGTATCCCGTGCCATAAATAACCACCCGGACATCAATCCTGAGACCAAGGAAATGATCATGCGGGTGATCAAAGAGAATAACTACGTACCCAACAACAGTGCCAGAAACCTGAAACGTCAGGATGCCAAGGCAATTGCAGTACTGGTCAAAGGTATTAACAACTCTTTCTTCAGCCAGATGATCAAGGTATTGGAAGAAGAGATCAAGGAAAAATCTTACGCCATGGTATTGCAGCATGTAGACTATGACGAGGACGAAGTGGAAGTGGCACTGAAGCTGGTCAAGGAAAAAAGACTTCGCGGCATTATCTTCCTCGGCGGTTATCTGGTGCACAGTGAGGAAAAGCTGGCACAGCTTCATGTGCCGTTTATCTTAAGTACCACGGGAATGCTGCCCAAGGGCTTCAGCCGCAACACCTATTCCTCCGTAGCGGTGGATGATACCAAGGAAAGCTACAAGATGGTGGACTATCTGTGCAAGAACGGACATAAGGATATTGCAATCCTCTGTGCCCGCAAGACCGATGCATCTATCGGTAAGCTGCGTCTGGAAGGCTATAAAAAGGCGTTGAAGGATAACGGAATAGAAGTAAGAGAAGAACTGATCCTGCCTATGAGGAGTGATTTGGAAGATTACTCCCTGGAGAATGGCTATATGGTGACGAAAGAATTCCTCGAGAAGCAGATTCCGTGCACGGCGATCTTCGCAATCTCCGATATGCTGGCAATCGGTGCCGGGAAAGCCTTGTCTGATGCCGGATATAAGGTACCGGAAGATATTTCCCTGACAGGCTTTGATGGTGTGGAAATCGGGAAATATGTTATCCCGTCCTTGACGACTTTAAAGCAGCCGGTGGACAGCATGGCGCGAGAGACGGCCCGGATCCTGTTCGACATCATCGGGAAAAAGGCGAAGCACCAGCACTGCGTGTTCGACGGAGAACTGGTGGTGCGGGATTCCACTATGCCGAGGACTTAAACTATGCAGATACATGGTTTTAACAAGACAACTTTATTAGATTATCCGGAACATATTGCAGCCACTGTTTTTACAGGGGGCTGCAATTTTCGCTGTCCGTTTTGTCACAACGGGGAACTGGTGCTGGATCCCGGCTGCCAGCCGCTCATTCCGGAGGAAGAAGTACTCTCTTACCTGAAAAAAAGGCAGGGGATTCTCCAGGGGGTCTGCGTCACCGGCGGAGAGCCGACTCTGCAAAAGGATCTGAAGGATTTTTTACGCAAGATCAAGGAACTCGGATATCCGATCAAGCTGGATACCAATGGCTATATGCCGGGAGTATTGTGGGATCTGATGCAGGAGCATCTGATTGATTATGTGGCGATGGATATTAAGGCTTCCAGGGATAATTATGCCCGGGCGGCGGGACTGCCGCATATAGATATCTCCCACATCGAGGAGAGTATCGGCATCCTGAAAAGCAGTGGCATCCCCTATGAATTCCGCACTACCGTGGTAAAGGGAATCCACAGGGTGGAAGAATTCGAGGACATCGGTAAATGGATCGCCGGATGCCCTGCGTATTATCTTCAGAATTACGAAGAGAATGAAAACTGCCTGTACCGGATGATACAGACAGCGGAATGTGACGATGTGAAACCGGGCGGTGTAGATCCGTTCGGCGCATTTTCCAAAGAGGAACTGGAACAGATGGAGGAACTGGCCCAGAAATATGTGGGGAAACTTGTGCTGCGGGGCGTGGAATAGACGCTGTGCCTCGCAGCTACATAAGCTGTTGTATTTTTACAAACTCATCAAAGCGAGGTAAGGCCAGTGTGACTTTCCCGTATTCTTTGGAAATAATGACACCTTTTCTCTTTAAACGCTCACGATAGACAGAGAAAAGTTCAGATTTCATATCTAATCGCTCACGGAGAGCTTTTACCTGAGTCTCTCCGCTGAGAGACATTTCAGTTACGATTTTTTTATCCAGATCGGATAATTCCGACCATATTTTACTGTATACATATTCATCCAGATATTGGTCATATTCCGGCAAAATCTGTTCCAAAGTCTTTTTATCGCGATTTTCCCAGTAGAGATAACCAAGTACCTGAAAGGCAAAAGGATAGCCTTTGGTCAGTGAAGCCAGTTCTCCGGCAGCATCTATATCCAGAGAAAAGATATCCATATATTGTTTGCGGATAGCGGTATAATTGAGTGGCTCCAGGATTAATTTGGGTGCACGGTATAAAAAGGTCAGTACTTTATCATTTTGAAGATTATAAATATTTTCATATAATCCCGTCATCAGTAAAAAGATGGGATAGTCGTTTCGTAAAAAAATCTGAAAGGAGCTTGCAAAGATTCGGATATATTTGGAATTCGTCACTTCATCAACGCTGATCAGCAACCTTTTTTCACTTTTCTGGATATATTTCAACATGAGTTCCAGAGCGTTTTCGATATCCGTGACCGGAGCAGTGTTTTCAATGGATACTCCCAGACCAAAAGCAGAAAAGTCAAGTTTTGCATTAATAAACAGCGTGTGTAATTCGGGAATGCTGTAGATTTTTGCAGCAAGACTTTGCAGTAAATCTCTGGTAGGATTCAGTTCCACAACGATCCAGTCTTCGCTTTTTCGTAATTCCGAAGCAATATTTGTCATCATTACAGTCTTGCCAGAGCCACGGACACCGGTGATCATGTAGATCTGATTGGATGGAATCTCGGCACAAAAGCTTTCCAGAATTTGGTTTGTTTCCGTGAGACGGGAGATATATTGCAACGGTTTTTTTCCAAAAGATAACGTAAACGGATTGGCACTCATAATGAAAACCTCCTTTTCTTATATAAGTTTATATAACTTTTAAAATCTTATATAACTTTATATAAGTGTATATAACTTTGTAATTATTATATAAGTTTATATAACTTTTGGCAAGAGATATTGCGGCTATGGGAAATGAATGCAGAAGGAAAATGTAAACGCTTACTCTTCCTAAATAGACATTTCATGAGAAAATGTGCATATTTTATAAAAAATAAATGTTGCGCAAAAATATTAGCTAAAAATTACTCAAAAAATATATGAATAACTTCCAAAAATATTCAAAATACACAAAAATGGTTTACTAATGTGAAGCGATAGTGCTAATATATAGTACATAGTGTTGTAAGAGCTTACAAATATAATCGTTTATAACACATGCTAAGTGGAGGTATGGGAATGTTAGGCAGGAGAGGAAGAAAAGAGAGAAAACGACTGATGGCATTGCTTCTTGCGGGAGCCATGGTGCTGTCGTGAATGGGAATCAGCCCCATCTCTGTACAGGCAGAGGAAACGGAACCTGTGGTAGAACAGGTAAGTGAGACGGTTTCTGACGGAAATGCGGAAAGAGCCAGAGAAGTGTTGGGAGAGGAAGAAGGTATTGCGGCAGCTTCGACAACACAGGATGCGAATGCAGCAATGGCTGCTGCGCAGAGTGGAACGGAAAAAGACCTGTATGAATTGGATCTGAGCAAGGGTCTGACAGCAGGAACAACGTATGATGGCGGAATTTCTGTACTTGAAACTATGAGTTTTAAATCTGGTTCAGCTAGTTTAGATGGGGTAAAGTATACAGGATGTGTACAGGGAGATAATTCGCCTAACCCGAACAAAGGAAAAATTCCTACCAGTGGTGCTGCAGTAAGACTGGAGGCGGAAAAAGATGGCAGAATCAAAGTTGTATTTAAAGCAAAAGGCAAAGATATTTATTTTTTGCAGGATGTAGATGGCAAGCCCCAAGGGATTGAGACCTTTAAGGCGGGAGCAGACCTGATTGCCAAAACTTATGAGGTGGAAAAAGGGGGCACTTATTATTTATATGCAAGTGGTAGTAAGATTATGATCTATGCTCTGACCGTAGATTACAGATCTTCCGTAAGCTGGGATGACATAGCAGCTCCCGTTCTGGGAACACCTTTTGTCAAGGACGGAACCATCACCGTTCCGTACACTGCACAGATCGGTGGAATCTATGCAAAATCTTTGGAAGTGACGATGTATGATGCTGATGGTAATGCGGTGGAGACAAAATCCGTTACTGCACAGGGAACCTCTGGAAATGCAGAGTTCCAGCCTACAGCGTCCGGCACTTACAGCTTTGAAGCAAAACTGATAGGAGAAGGCGAGAATACAAAAGCAAGTAATAAGACAACATCAATAGAATTTGTATTACCTATGGCAACGCCGAAGGGCTTAAATGCTGAGAATAAGGGACACGGCAATGTGAAACTGACCTGGCAGGCAGTTGCCGAAGCAGAGAGCTACAAGGTATCTGTGCAGTGT
>OBCV01000352.1_pt1 | contig 10981 bp, 6 predicted proteins | sample 1496081 | NCBI WGS metagenome assembly OBCV01 (sample SAMN01760943, study PRJEB22395) | human gut metagenome | reverse complement strand
ACTCTCGAAATAACATTAACAAGCGAAATAAGTCTATCCAAGGTATTGTGGACTGGACTAATTCGCAGTTCTGATATTTCACAAACCAAAACGGCAGAACAGCATATGCTGAACTGCCGTTTTTATATTGCTTATTTTATGCCTCAGGAGCGTATGTGAATGTTATTTCGAGAGTGTTTATCTTTCCTGCATAGTCAAGTATTGTTGGAGAAGCCTTTGAAAGGTCACCGCCTGCTATCCTTGCGTCCTCAGGCGGTGCGGATACCCACTGATTTACAAGATTCACTCTTGTGCAAAGCTGGTCGTCAGATGTGGTGTAGCCCTCCGCTATGGTTTCAACAGCTTCGCCGTTTATCTTTATCTCGTCAATAGTTGCGATATAGTTCGGATAAAGCTTCTCACCGTTTGCGATACCCAGAGCCGAGAATGCAATGCCGTTGGCGTTGTTTGATGACATATCAAGGCTTACTGTGTAAGTTCCCTCACCGTCTATAACTGCGTTTTCTGCGATAACTCCGTCGCTCTTTGAAACCGGGTCATACTCGTCACCAACGCTGTAGCATACGGAAAAATCTGCACTCTGATACATTATCCATGCCACCGCTGTGTTCTCGTCAGCCTGCGGTGCGGTATCATCTGTTAGCTTTTCAGGTGCAGCCGCAAGAGTTTCATCAAGCTTCTTTACAGCAGCGGCTCTTTCCTCCTCCACTGTCATCGAGGACTGGTTATCACGGCGTCTTTCATCAAATATCTTTGCCACAGTTTCATCACGCATTTTAAGCTCTGAACGTGAGAAGAAATCACTGCAATCCCAAAGGAATGGTGCAAAGCCGTAGGCGTCACAGTTGTCGAGGAGGTTGTCAATAAACTTGTCAGTGCCTTTCTTTAGGTCACCGCCGTTTGTAAGCACTGCATACTCGCCTATTATTATGCCATAGCCCTGCTCGGAATACTTTGTCATGTTCTTGAAAAGTCTGTTCTGCTCCTCATAGTCTGTCTTTGTTCCCCAATCTGAGCGACCCTTTGTTCCGCAATAATCCCATGGAGTATAATAATGAACAGAAAGCAGGAGCGTATCCTTTGCAGTATCAGTTGGCATCTGGAACTTGTTTGAGCAGGTCATTGTGATATCGGTATTGTAGCCCGCGATAAGAAGAAAACGCTGTTCGTTGTTTCCGCCTGTTGCACGGACAGTGTCAACAAAGGTCTGATTTATCTTGTTGGCCATTTCATAGCACTCGGCTTTTGAAAGCGAGCCTGAGTTTTTGCACACGTCTGTGTCATTGAGTCTGTCACCAAGCTCTTCGTTTGCACCCTCAAATATAAGTCTGTCAGAGTATTTTTTATATCTGTTCGCTATCTGCGTCCACATGGACTTATACATTTCAAACGCCTTGTCAACGTCGCTCTGCTCGGAAGAACCGAACATTCCCCACCAGCTTCCGTCCCAGTGGTCGTTTATGATAACATACATATCATTATCCAAAGCGTAGTTTATTATCTCCTCCACTCTGTCGAGATAGGCTTCATTTATGGTGTAATCGCCTTTTTCATACTCCATTGCGTTTGTCCATGCCACAGGCACACGGAGAGAGTCAAAGCCGCTTGCTTTCATGCCCTTTATCATCTCTTCCGTTGTGACAGGCTGACCCCAGAAAGTTTCAAAGCTTTCAGGGTCGGTGTCTGCGGAATAGCTTTTATGACCGTAGGCTTCCATGGTGTTTCCAAGGTTCGTGCCGTTGCCCAGAAGTCTTGCAAGCTCTGTTGCGGTAAGGTCTTTGTTTATGCTTCCGTCATCAGAGGTCTTTGCGCCCTCCTCTGCCTTTGAAGAGCTGTCGCTTCCCTTTCCACAGCCTGCAAGCAGTGCTGTGCAGCCCATGACCGCTGCGGTAAGAAGTGGGATAAGCCTAAACTTTTCCATGTCATTCCCTCCTATTTCATAAATACAAATTCTTCAAGTTCAAAAAGCGGCTTGTTTTTGAAATAATCTGCTATCCAATCGGCAAGTTCATCTGAAAAAGCTGTAGGCACAAAATAGATAGAATGTCTGCCAGTAAGGGACTTGATTACTCCTGTGTAAACTCCGTCGCCTGTGCCAATATCAACATAGCCTACAGGCTCGCTGTTCTCATAGTCATCAGCATAGACCGCCACCTTTGCAACAGTTCCCATGCCCCTGACTTTCAGGGCTATCTTCATGGTCTTTGAGGAAAAGTCCTCGCCAAAATCAAAATACTTATAGCCTATAACATTGCCCTCGGTGATGTTCACGATACTTCTTGTAAAGATATCCTTTTCGGTGATAAAACAGCCGCCTTTCAGCACACAGGCTATATCCGCAGGATAAGGCTTGAAAGGGTCAAGGCTGTCTTCAAAGCCAAGCGAGGTCATTTCCACTGTCGGTATCGTTCCGTCAGGGAGAATCTCTATTTTCTCAACGCAGGCACGTCTTGACATTATGGTATTGTTTGTCATTCTGTGATAGAAGATATACCACTGACCGTTTATGTTGCACACTGAGCCATGGTCATTCCCTCCCGGATAATCAACGCCGTTGTCTATTATATATCCACGATATTTGAACGGACCCTGTGGCTTATCTGAGGTTGCATAGGCAAGCCTGCTTCCTACACATGGGGAATATATAAGATAGTATGTATCTCCGATTTTCCTCGGGGAGCTTGCCTCGAAGAAGCGCTGTTCCTGCGGTGCGTTGTCGCTGTCATCAATGACCGCTCTTTTGTAGCTTCCCTTTTTAATGGTATACATATCCGCAGGGTCTATCTCGTTGAAGTTAGATTCTGTGAAGCCGTAATAAATATACACTCTGCCGTCATCATCAACAAGCACGCCTGCATCATTATAAATGCCGTCATCGCCTGCGTCCTCAGGGTCATATTTATACTGAGAAAGGAGCTTGAAAGGACCTTCGGGCTTATCGGACACGCCAACAACGCCCTTTGAGCCGACTATATAGGCGTAGAGATAATACCTGCCGTCTTTTTCTATAACGTCCGGAGCGAACAGCTTGCGGTCGGTCATTCCCTCGATATCGGACTTATGGTCACGGTCATCACGGGTATGGAAGCTGTGTCCGTGGCAGACCCAATTGTTAAGGTCATCAAGTGGTGCAGACCAGACTTTCAGTTTATAGTCGCAAAAGTCGCTTTGAGCGGCTCTGTCATGTGAGCCATAAAGATAAACTCTGTCGCCGAAAACTCTCGGCTCGCCGTCAGGGATATACTCCCATGCAGGCAAAATGGGGTTTGGCATGAAAATTTCCTCCTATTTTTTTCATAACTTGTTTTATCATAAGATAATTATAAATCATACTATTATTATTTTCAATATCCTAACACGCTGTCAGAGGTGAAAATTTGTGCAAAATGTAAAATCGTGCAGACTGTCCAAAGGTGCAAAAAAGCCCGTTTGCGACGGCTTCCGACCTTGACAAAAGAGGGCAAATCGTGTATAATATTAAGTTGATAGTACCCGTATAAAATTATATTGATATAGGAGTGTTTAATTATGGCAGCTATTTCTAAGACTGTTTCAAAAGCAGGTTATGCTAAATTGCAGGAGGAACTTGAATACCTTATTACAGTAAAAAGACGTGAAGTTGCTCAGAAGCTTAAAGAAGCACGTTCTTTCGGAGACCTTTCCGAGAATGCTGAGTACGACGAGGCTAAGAACGAGCAGGCTATCCTTGAATCAAAGATCAATGAGTTAGAGCTTCTCATTTCAAACGCAACTGTCGTTGAGGACGATGATATTTCTGTAAACGAGATAGGCGTAGGCTCTATCATCAAGATAAAGGATATCGAGCTTGACGAGATCGAGGATCTTCAGATAGTAGGTTCAACTGAGTCTGACCCTGACAACGGCAAGATCTCTGACGAGTCACCTATAGGCAAGGCTGCACTCAAGCACAAGGTAGGCGACATTTTCGAGGCTGAAACACCTGCCGGTCTGCTGAAATTCGAGGTCATCGACATTTCAAAGTAACAGACCACTTACAAAACACACGGAAAGGAAAATATAAATGAGCGAGGAAAACCGCACAAACGCTCCTGAGGAAGAGCTTACTCAGGAGGACATAAACAGCTTAAAGAAGATAAGAATGGACAAGCTTGAAGAGCTGAAAGCCAAGGGCAAGAATCCATTTGAGATAACAAAGTATGACGTTACGGCAAGCTGTGCCGAGGCTAAAGCACAGTATGAAAAGCTTGAGGCTGAGCTGAAGTCACAGGCAGGCGAGGACGAGGAAAAGCTCAAGGAGCTTCTCGAGGCAAACCGCATAACAGTAAGCGTTGCAGGCAGAGTAATGTCAAGACGTCTTATGGGCAAGGCAAGCTTTTTCGACCTGAGAGATAAGAGCGACAAGGTTCAGGTCTATCTGAGAATGAACGAGATCGGCAAGGAAGAATTTGACGATTACAAGAAGGGCGATATCGGTGATATCGTTGGCATTGAGGGCTTTGTATTCAGAACAAAAATGGGCGAGATATCAATTCACGCTCAGAAGTTCGTACTGCTTTCAAAGTCGCTTCTGCCGTTGCCTGAGAAGTGGCATGGTCTGAAGGATCAGGACACTAGATACAGACAGAGATACACAGACCTTATATGCAATCCTGAGGTAAAGGACACATTTATAAAGAGGTCGCAGATAATCTCATCTATCAGAAGATATCTTGACAGACAGGGCTTTATGGAAGTTGAGACTCCGATGCTGGTATCAAATGCAGGCGGAGCTGCCGCAAGACCATTTGAGACACACTACAACGCACTTGACGAGGACGTTAAGCTGAGAATTTCTTTGGAGCTTTATCTGAAAAGACTTATTGTCGGCGGACTTGAAAGAGTATACGAGATAGGCAGAGTATTCAGAAACGAGGGTGTTGACGCAAGACACAATCCTGAGTTCACTCTTATGGAGCTTTATCAGGCATACACAGATTACTACGGCATGATGGATCTGACGGAGAATATGTTCAGGCACGTTGCACAGGAGGTATGCGGCACAACTTGCGTACCTTACGGTGACGTAATGATAGATCTTGGCAAGCCTTTTGAGAGAATGACGATGATCGACGCAGTTAAGAAGTATTCTGGTGTTGATTTCTCACAGGTAGCCACAACAGAAGAGGCAAAGGCACTTGCAGACGAGCATCACATTGAATACGAGGCAAGGCACAAGAGGGGCGACATACTCAACCTGTTCTTTGAGGAATATGTTGAGGAGCATCTTATTCAGCCTACATTCATAATGGATCACCCTATCGAGATTTCTCCACTTACAAAGAAGAAGCCAGAAAATCCTGACTATGTAGAAAGATTTGAGCTTTTCATCACAGGCAGAGAAATGTGCAACGCATACTCAGAGCTGAACGATCCAATAGATCAGCGTGAAAGATTTGCGGCACAGGAAGAGGCATTGAAGCAGGGTGACGAGGAAGCAAACCACACAGACGAGGACTTCCTGAGAGCTTTGGAGATAGGTATGCCACCTACAGGCGGTATTGGTTACGGCATTGACAGACTTGTTATGCTGCTGACTAACTCCCCGGCTATTAGAGATGTGCTGTTGTTCCCTACAATGAAGACGTTGGAGTGATAAACCCTTGATCTTGCGGGGTTTTCAGCAGGTCTAACCGACGGCTTACGCCAATTTTACGCCAATCGGTCAGAAACTTATAAAAAAATATGATAACATATGAGAGATCACTGATGTTTTGGTTCATCGGTGATCTCTTTTTTATTATTATTCGGCACTGCCGCCTTTGAGAAGCTTTTCAAGGGTCTGAAATTCTTTCTTTTTGAAGTCGCTCGTGGCGTCGGTGTAGACGTTCATCGTGGTGCTGAAATCTGAATGGCCGAGGACGTTGCAATTTTATCAATGTCTTTTCAAAAAAACAATCACTAGTCCATTTTTGTAGAAAATCTATTGAATAATTCGTCAAAATGTGGTATAATTAGTTAGATTATATTATGCGAAAGGACAATGCTGGATGAGTAAACCTATTACTTCTATACCGAGTGCTAATATCTTGCTTTCTTCGCTTCGCTCTGTGGGATATACTCCTGAAACAGCAATAGCAGATATTGTTGATAACAGCCTGTCTGCTAACGCTTCAGCGATTACCATAGAGTTTAACTGGCAAGAGCAAGTTATTATCATTTCAGATAATGGCGATGGTATGTCTGAGCAAGAATTACTGAAATCTATGAATATAGGTTCCTCAGATCCGCTTAATTCGAGAAGCATTCATGACCTTGGGCGATTTGGTATGGGAATGAAAACTGCCTCATTCTCTCTTGGAAAGAAATTAACTGTTCTTGCAAAGACCAGCGGTATCATTAATAATGCGAGCTGGGATTTAGACTATGTCAGAAAAGAGGATAAATGGCAGATACTCGTTGAAGAAAGATCCTCTTTGTCTATCCAACAATTGTCAAATAGAATTTCAGAGTATGACAATGGAACTGTTGTATGCATTTCTAACATCGATAAGGTTATATCATCTAATTCTGCTAACGAGAAGAAAAAATTCTATAAAATGATAGATAACGTGAAAAATCATCTTTCACTTGTGTTCCATAGGTTTATGGAATCGGGGAAAATGTCTATTATTGTAAATAGAACGCCGCTAACTCCATGGAACCCCTTTATACCAGACAACAAAGCTCGTCAGGAATTAGAGCCTGAGGAAGTAAACGAAAATGGTCATAAGGTTGTGATACGCCCCTATGTCCTTCCGCATAAAACCAAATTTGCAAATGATGATGAAGTTAGAGCTGCCGGAGGATATAAAGGTTGGCTTCACCATCAAGGCTTTTATGTTTATCGAAATAAACGCTTAATCATATATGGAACGTGGTTTGGATTATTTAAGAAGGAAATGTCCTTTAACCTAGCAAGAATACAGTTGGATATATATTCGGACAGTGACTTTGACTGGCAGATAGATATAAAAAAGTCAAAAGCTGTTCCTCCAGCTTATACTGATGATATTATTCGGATCGCTGCTGAGAAAGCAACAAAGCAATCGGTAAAGGTATATAATTCAAGAGGTACATATTCTGATCGGAAAGGAAATGCACATGCTCCTCAGCTTAGTTATGTCTGGGAACAGCGAAAGGATTCAAGAGGTTCATATTCTTTTTTCCTTAATAAAAAGCATACTTTGCTGAATAAACTAAAAATTACACTTTCTGCCGAACAAAAAGAACTATTAAATGCTTATCTGAACCTTGTTGAAAAATGCTCCCCTATGGAGCTTTCAGGAGTTAATGATATGTCAGTAAGCAAGGGTGTTCTGCCTGAAAATGAATACAACGAACTTGCATACCAAGCTAAACGGTTAATTTCAACCTTAACAATCAACGGCAGCTCAAAAGAAGAAACAGGAAGCCTTTTACAACAACTGCCAGATTACTCTGCCTTGATGGACGATTTTGATAATATATATATGGAGGCCTGCAATGGAACAAAATGAACTGAGAACATACGAAGCCGCTTTTACACTGTGCCTTGGGGAAAAAGAAAAGGGGCTTGAACCGGTTGAAGCCATTAATAAGATCGTAGATATGATGGTACCTCTTGTTTCTAACTCTGAGGATTTAAGAGAATATCTTTATAGAGAGGTTAGTTTTTCGAGTAATGACATAGCATCAATGCTTAGTGCCGATAATCGTAAAGGCAAGGATAAAGAATGGTGGAATAGTCTCAGGCAGACTTCCGGTTTTAAAGGAACATACTGGAACAGGTATAAAGCATATTTATCCGGCACAAAGAAGTGGAGCCAAAAAACCATCGAAAAAAGTATTAACGAACCTACTGACTTTGTCATGAACTGTATCTCAAATCCAAACTCCGGCGTTCCTGAAAAATCATACGGTGCCGTATTCGGTTATGTTCAGTCAGGTAAAACGGCTAACTATATCGGACTTATAAACAAAGCTGTAGATGCAGGATATAGAATAATAATAGTTCTCGCAGGTATGCATAATAACCTGAGAAGCCAGACACAGATGCGTATTGACGAGGAAGTTCTCGGTTTTGAAACCAGTATAGAGTATTTAAAGAAAAAATCTGGTTTAGTTCCGTCAGTAATAGGTGTTGGTAATCTTAACTTTAAGATGGATAAGTCAATAGAACCTCTTACATCAAGAGATGAAAAAGGCGACTTCACAAAAAATAGAGCAAGTGTAAGTAAACTATACGAACAGCCTAAAATTTTCATTGTAAAAAAGAAAAACACTGTTTTACAATGCATTTATGATAATTTGTCAAAAAATCATGCTATTGTTACGAATCCTGACGGCAAAAAGAAATTCCCATGTGAATATTCGCTCCTTATTATCGATGACGAAGCAGATCAAGCTTCAGTAAATACAAAGTATAAAACTGATCGTAACGGTGAAATAAGTGACGAATCAGATGTATCAAGAATTAATGAATTAATTAGAAAAATATTATCTCTTTTCTCATGCCGTTCCTACGTTGGTTATACTGCCACACCGTATGCTAATGTCTTTATTCCCCCGCAGATCAGCGATGATGAGCTTGAAGATGATTTATTCCCTAAAGATTTTATAGTATGTCTTCCGAAGCCGGCAGGTTATGTTGGAGCGATGGAGTTTTTCGGAGAAGATGAAAACAGCGAAACAATGCCTCTACGCAGAAGAATTACCACCGAACTCGATAATTTCATTGATTCTAAGACCAAGCAGATTATCTCACCGCTTCCTGACGAATTGAAGAAAGCAATTCTTTGCTTTATAATAATAACAGCTGCGAGAAATGTTAGAGGTCAGGTCTTGGAGCCTAACTCTATGCTGATTCATGTCAACAGGCTGAATGACGTTCAGAATTCACTGAAATCAATGGTTGACGATTATTTCAGCGAAGTACAGTCATATATTAACGGCGGTGACACAGAAATAATTGATACCCTGCATGATTTGTGGGACAAAGATTTTGTTCCTACAACAAAGAAAATGCAGCAGGACTTCTCTGCTTACATGGAGGGCGTAGACTGCTCTGATTGGAGCGATGTTGAAACAGAGATCAAGCGTCTTATCGGCAATCACCAGATTAGAGTGTTTGAAATTAACGGAAAAAGCGATGATGTTCTCTGCTATAAAGAATTCAAAGATGAAGACCGTCAGCTTAATGTTATTGCGATTGGCGGAGACAAGCTTTCACGAGGATTAACGCTTGAGGGATTGACAGTAAGCTTCTTTATGCGTTCTTCTCAGATGTATGATACCCTTATGCAGATGGGCAGATGGTTTGGCTTCAGGCCTAAATACACTGACCTTTGCCGGCTTTTTGTTTCTGATGAACTGTTCCGCTGGTTCATGGTTGTTTCTTTTGCGACAGAAAACCTGCGCAACCAGATTCATTATATGAACGAATATAACCGTACACCTATGGATTTCGGTTTAAGAATTGCATCTTACCCTGATATGCTGATCTCAGCAAGAAATAAACTTATAACAGGACAAGAGTGCACCCTTACATTCAGCAATACAGTAAGCCAAACAAGATCAATGGACAGAAATGCGGATACATATAATCTGAACTTTGAAGCGGTGGAAAGATTTATCTCCAATCTTGGAGATATTAGTTCAGATCACTGGGATAAACTTGATAGAAAATCCGGCACCGACCATATTTTTTGGGATGATGTTGATGGAAGCCTTGTGGCTGATTTCTTGTCCGAATACAGAACATCGTCAAACGCAAGCAAAGTCAAGTCACTGTTTTTAGCCGACTATATCCGTGACCAAATTTTGTTAGGCGGACTTACGAAATGGACAGTGTGCCTGAAAAATACTGGACGCAAAAATCCCCCTTTAACCATTGGCGGCTGCAGTATAGGACAAGGTTTGAAAAGAAGCGAAGGTCAATATGAGGCTGATGCTTCTATATGCTCCATAAAATCGCTAAAGTCTAAGGATGAAGAGTACCTTGACTTCTCAAAAGAGCAGTTTGAAGAAATGAAACAGATGAAAGCAAAGGGAGACAGTGACGATAAGATAAGAAAACAACTGAGAACGAGAGACCGTGGTTTGCTTATTCTTTGTCCTCTTGATACAGAAGAAATAGCCGGATTAAAAATAGACGGACAGACATACAAGACACCTTTCGGATTTATTGCTGTATTTCCGGATAATGAAGGAAAAGGAAATGGCAGGACATACCGATTGAATCCTATCGCAATTGAAAATGGTGATGAATTTTGAGTAATGCTATAAAAATATATCAGGAGATCATTGCTGACTTTAAAAAAGCAGAGAATTCCAGTTTAACTGTATTGAATAGAAGTATTCTCCTGAAAAATAAAATACGAATTGTCTATATTGTTGCTGCAAAGGATCACCAGAGAATTATTGCAGTAATGCTGCCCAAAGACTGTACTAAGGAGCCTCTGAGCCGTTTCCCCAAGTGGCACGGAATAGAATTTGCATATGATCATATCACTGAATATCAAAATCCGAACAGTGAGAACGAGTACATAATCATTTCTCAGTCAAAGGACTACGACAGCGGCATTTTTGAAATAATAGCCAACGACATCACCGATCAGCTTGAAAAAATAAGCACTCAAAAGAAAATGATAAGCTGCTTGTCAGACACGTTAAGCAAGTGGAAAAAGTTCTTTGCACTCAATTCCGATGTTATTATGTCGGAGCAATTGCAGGAAGGTCTTTATGGGGAATTGCTTGTCCTACAAAAGCTGATATTCAATTTTGGTGATGAAGCTGTATCATATTGGAGCGGAGCTGATAAGGAAACTCACGATTTTTATGTGAATGGATCTGCGATTGAAGTAAAGACAACATCTGCAAAATCAAATGAAAAGATAAGGATCAGCAGTGAACATCAGCTTAACCCTAAAGATGTGGAGAACACATTGTTTCTGTATGTCAATATGGTAAGAAAGAGCCGCAGCGACGGCACAACTTTACCTGA
>OBCV01000350.1_pt1 | contig 11017 bp, 9 predicted proteins | sample 1496081 | NCBI WGS metagenome assembly OBCV01 (sample SAMN01760943, study PRJEB22395) | human gut metagenome | reverse complement strand
GTCGAGCCTGTGTACTATGCCGACATAAGGCGGCTCATTTTTAGCCGCCCTGTAATTTCTTATGAAGCTCTCCATATCCTGCTGCCCTATACGCCTGGTCTGTGTAGCAATTCCCGCCGGTTTGTAGCAGATGATTATGTCGTTGTCTTCGTAAATGATATCTGGTTTTCCCATGTTGTAACTCCCGCAAATTGTTATTTTAAATTTTAACTGTTCAGCACATTTACAGTTGCGATACGCAAGCATATAGCCAAGTGTCACCTCACATACAAACGAAGGCAGCATCGGTGTAAAATAATAGTTACTTATCATATTTTATCAACTTAGTGAGTTATTAGCAATGATATTTAAAAACTAATTCTGACAATTTAATATTCTTTTTGCACATTCTATCTGTTCCTCTGTAGGAGGCTCCACCCCATCAAGCTGATACGGTATACCAAGTTCCTTCCACTTAAATACGCCAAGTGTGTGGTACGGCAGCACCTCAACCCTGTCCACCGTTTTAAGTGTGTCGATAAACTCTCTAAGCTGCTTTAAATATCTCTCATCCGTGGTGATTCCAGGCACAAGCACATGACGTATCCACATTTTTTTACCGTTTTTTGAGAGATATTGTGCCATATCAAGGATATTCTTATTTGTCTGTCCCGTAAGCTTTTTGTGCTCCTCGTCATCTATATGCTTGATGTCCAGCATGAAGAGATCTGTATATTTCATCAGCTCATTAAATTTGCCAAAAAACGGTTCTTCCACGGTAAACGGATTTCCTGATGTGTCAAGGCATGTGTTTACACCTTTTTCCTTTGCAAGCTTAAATAGCTCTGTGACAAAGTCTATCTGCAAAAGTGCTTCACCTCCGCTTACTGTAATGCCGCCTGTTTGCTTCCAGTACGCTTTATAGCGCATGGCGGTCTTTAGCACCTCCTGCGGTGTCATCAGCTTTGCACCGTCATTTTCGCCGCATTTGGCCCATGTGTCCGGGTTATGGCAGTATTTACAGCGCATATTGCAGCCCTTCAAAAATACTATATATCTCACTCCCGGGCCGTCGGCTGAACCGAAGCTTTCTACCGAGTGTACTCTTCCTAGTGTTTCTCCCATGTTTTTCCTCCTTTAGGTTATTGTTGCTGCTACTTTTATTTTTATGGTACGGAATTTTCGGCAACCCGCCGACCGGGACTTTGCAATGCTCAGGTTCTTCGGGCTAAGAGGCTGTATGAATTATGATTTTGGTTTTCTATGCTTGACGCGACCGGCTTTTACACACCTTCCGAAAATTCCTTACGCTGTGGTGTTATTTAGAAAATCAGAATATGCAGGCACTGGGCCTGCACATTCTGGAATGTTGGATATTTTTTTATATTACATTCTCTCGTGGCATGTACGTGAGATTACATCGAGCTGCTGCTCTCTTGTGAGGTCGATGAACTTAACTGCGTATCCTGATACTCGGATTGTGAAGTTTGCGTACTCCTCCTTCTCAGGATGCTCCATTGCATCGATGAGCTTCTCTTTACCGAATACATTTACATTGAGGTGATGTGCTCCCTGATCGAAGTATCCGTCCATTACGTTTACAAGGTTGTCAATTCTCTCTCCCTCGTTGTTTCCGAGTGCTCCCGGGTTGATGGTCTGTGTATTTGAGATTCCATCAAGTGCCCACTCATATGGAAGCTTTGTGAGTGAGTTTAAGGATGCGAGAAGTCCGTTCTGCTCTGCGCCGTATGATGGGTTTGCTCCAGGTGAGAGTGGCTCTCCGGCTTTACGTCCGTCAGGCATTGCTCCTGTAGCTTTTCCGTATACTACGTTTGATGTAATTGTAAGGATTGATGTTGTAGGCTCTGAATCACGGTATGTGTGATGCTTCTTTAACTTGTCCATGAATGTCTTAAGAAGCCATACACCGATTTCGTCCGCACGGTCATCATCGTTTCCGTATTTAGGGAACTCTCCCTCGATTTCAAAATCCTTTGCCAGTCCGCTCTCGTCACGTACTACTTTAACCTTTGCATATTTGATTGCTGAAAGAGAATCGATTACGTGTGAGAATCCTGCGATTCCTGTTGCAAATGTTCTCTTTAAGTCTGTATCCATGAGTGCAAGCTCTGCTGCCTCATAGTAGTATTTGTCATGCATGTACTGGATAAGGTTTAATGTATTTACATAGATGTCTACTAACCAGTCCATCATCTTGTCGTATTTCGCCATTACCTCGTCATAGTCAAGGTACTCTGCTGTGATAGGTGCGTAGTTTGGTCCTACCTGCTCACCTGATTTCTCATCAACACCACCGTTGATAGCGTAAAGGAGACATTTTGCAAGGTTTGCACGTGCTCCGAAGAACTGCATCTCTTTACCTGTCTGTGTTGCAGATACACAGCAGCAGATTGCATAATCATCGCCCCATACCGGCTTCATTGCGTCATCGTTCTCATACTGGATTGAGCTTGTCTCAATTGAGATGCGGGCTGCATAATCCTTGAAGGTCTGAGGAAGCTTTGATGAGTAGAATACTGTGAGGTTTGGCTCCGGTGCAGGTCCCATGTTCTCTAATGTATGGAGGAAACGGAAGTCTGTCTTTGTAACCATTGAACGTCCGTCCACACCTGTTCCTGCCACGTCAAGTGTTGCCCATACAGGATCACCTGAGAATAACTGGTTGTATGAAGGGATACGTGCAAATTTAACCATACGAAGCTTCATTGTAAAATGGTCGATGAGCTCCTGTGCTTCCTGCTCTGTGAGGATGCCCTTGTCCATATCTCTCTTGATGTAAATATCAAGGAATGTAGATACACGTCCTACTGACATTGCTGCGCCATTCTGTGTCTTGATTGCTGCAAGGTATCCGAAGTATAACCACTGAACTGCCTCTTTTGCGTTTGTTGCAGGTCTTGAGATATCATATCCGTAAATCTCTGCAAGCTTCTTCATATCCTCAAGACATTTAATCTGCTCTGCGATTTCCTCTCTTAAACGGATAACATCATCTGTCATCTGTCCACAGCCACAGTTTGCCTTATCCTTCTTTTTCTCCTCGATGAGGTAATCAAGTCCGTATAATGCTACTCGACGGTAATCGCCCACGATACGTCCACGGCCGTATGTGTCAGGAAGACCTGTAAGGATCTTTGCATGACGGACCTTCATCATCTCAGGTGTGTATGCATCGAATACTGCTGTGTTGTGTGTCTTATGATATTTTGTAAAAATCTCCTTGAGCTTGTCGCTTACATTGTAACCATATGTCTCAGCAGCCTGTACTGCCATCTTGATTCCACCGTAAGGCATGAATGCTCTCTTTAACGGCTTATCTGTCTGAAGACCTACAATCTGCTCGAGGTCCTTTAATGACTCATCTATATATCCAGGGCCGTAAGCTGTGATTCCTGTTACAACCTCTGTCTCCATGTCAAGAACTCCGCCCTTGGCACGCTCCTCTTTCTGTAATTTCTGAAGCGCATCCCACAGCTTGTTTGTAGCATCTGTCGGATCAGCTAAAAAGCTCTCATCTCCGTCGTATGGAGTGTAGTTGTCCTGAATAAACTGACGGACGTTGATTTCCTCTTTCCAAAGACGTCCTTCAAATCCATCCCACTCTTTCATTTCTATCATTGTAATATCCTCCTTAAAATGTATGAATGTTACTTCGTTTGATTAGTTTTGTTTAACTGTGGTTAGTATATACTTACTACAGTATTTTTGTCAATATCCCTGTTGTTTCTTTTGAGATACATTCCCTGGTTATTTACACGACCATGGCTGATTTTATAATCAAAAAGAGCCAACTGTCCGGGTTTATCGCCCAGACGGTCGGCTCTTATTTGTTATATTTCATGTGGTTATTCCACTTATCCGTCAGTCATATAACACGTTCATAGTAGACTATTTTTCTCAATAAAGCAATAGTGTTTTAGAACTATTTTTATTCTTTTCTATTCCGCACGGACCGCCCAGCGCATCTTCGTGGACCTGGCACGTCCGTTCTGAGCACATTCCTGTGCTGATGGACGAATCACATCCTTGGAATAGTCGCTGTATATTCCTGCTTTATATCCTGCCTTGAGTGCCTTTTTGACCAGCTTGTCCTCTCCTGAATGGAAGGTAAGGATGGCAGCTCTTCCACCGGGCTTTAATGCTCCCGGAAGCTTTTCCATAAACTCATCTAGCACCTCAAACTCATGGTTTACGTCTATGCGAAGCGCCTGGAATGTGCGCTGACAGGTCTTTTTGATTATGTCCTTCTTATCCTTTTCAGGCAGAAAATCGAGTGTCTGCTCTATAATGTGACGAAGCTTTGTGGTCGTATCTATGCGGTTGCCCTTCCTGATCTCGTCTGTGATTGCCTTTGCAAGCTCCTCGCAATACGGCTCATCTGAGTTCTCATAGAGCATACCCGAAAGCTCCTCACGGGATATATTATCAAGCCGCTCCGCCGCACTGATACCGGCATTTGGATTAAGACGCAGATCCAGCGGTCCATCCACCTTAAACGAAAATCCACGCTCAGGATTATCTATCTGCATTGATGAAACTCCCAGATCGGCAAGTATGAAATCAAAGCCTCCTACTTCCTTTGCAATCTCATCTATTGTGCAGAAGTTCTGAAGCTTTATGGTGAGAATGTCATCTCCAAAGCCTGCTTCAGCGAGACGCTTTTTTGTCTTTTCAGACTCGATTGGGTCAACATCTGTAGCAAACATATGTCCCTGTCCTTCAAGCTTTTCAAGCATTGCCCTTGTGTGGCCACCGTATCCGAGTGTGGCATCAAAGCCTGTCTGTCCCGGCTTTATGTCCAGAAAATCTATGATTTCTTTTACCATTATGGATATGTGCATGCCCGCAGGAGTATTTCCCTTGCTGATGACATGCTCAATTGTATCCTTGTATTTCTCCGGGTTTAATTCCTTGTATTTTTCCTCAAATTTTTTGGGATATTTTCCGCTATAGTGCACGCGGCGCTTGTGCTGTTTTTCTTCGCTCATTTTATGCTCCGTTTCATTCTGGGTTAGAACTGTTACGCTGACTTTTGCTACAGTATAACTTTTATTTTACTTTTCCGCAAGATAATGCCTTACATTCCTATACCATCTGCACGAGCCACACGTCGCTTTTCACCATGAAGTATCCGATGACTACCTTTATCAGCTCTGTGGCCTGCACAAGGAAGTACACTGCTACTATGCCAATTGCTGTGTATTTGGCGAGCACAAATGCCACCGGCACCACTATCACCCACGTAAATACGGAGTCAAACAGAAATGTGACCAGTGTCTTGCCGCCTGAGCGGAGTGTGAAATACGACGAATGTGTAAATGCACAAAACGGCATAATTATCGCTGATACCGCTATGAAGCTTGTTGCGAGTGACTTGATTTCATCTGTTGTGTTATATATCTGAGGGAAAAATCCGCCTACCAGAAGCATGACCGCCGCCATTACAGAACAGCAGAACACACTGAACACTATCATCTTGTTATCCGCATCCTTTGCCTTTTCAAGCTCACCGGCTCCAAGATACTGCCCTACAACTATGCTGATGCATGCGCCAAGCTGTATAAACACGATATTGAAAAGGTTTGTTATCGTTGTCGCAATGTTTAAACCTGCGATTACCGAGAGTCCTCGTACTGAATAGCACTGTGTAACCGTTGTCATGCCTGCTGCCCATAAAAGCTCATTGAGCATGAGTGGCAGTCCCTTGATGAATATAGTCTTAAACTCACCAAACGGCATTCCTATTCCTCTGTAAGCGCCCTCGAGATATCTATTCTTATCCCTGTTTTTATGCGCCCACAGCACAACTATTATTGTCTCAATATATCGCGACATCACAGTGGCAATAGCGGCTCCCGCCAAACCCAGCTTTGGAATCGGTCCTATTCCGAAGATGAGCAGAAAATCAAGCACCGCATTGCTTCCAACTGCTGCAAAGCTTGCAACCATCGGTACAAAAGTCTGTCCTGTTTCCTTTATGTTTGTCGCATAGGCCTGCGTCACCGCAAACGGTATGAGACCTATCATAACAATTTCCAGATATTCCTTTCCATATGCCAGTGCTACCTCCGTGGCACCGTTTCCTGCCGTATCTGTCAGATAAAGTGATATGAAACCTGTTCCGTTCGTGATAAACAGTGTCATCGCTATTGCTGTAACAAGCAGCGCTGCATACAGCTTGAATCTGAAGGAATACATATGCCCTTTATGATTTCCCTTGCCAAAATACTGTGCTCCGAATATACTTGCCGCTGACACCGCCCCAAATACAGCCAGATTGTACACAAATATGAGCTGGTTTACGATTGCTACTCCCGACATCTGCTCTGTACCAAGCTGTCCTACCATAATGTTGTCCAGAAAGCTTACCAGATTTGTGATTGCATTCTGGATTATCATTGGTATGGCCAGCATGAGATAGCGCTTATAAAATGCTTTGTCTCCTATATATTTTTGTCTGAATTTATGCATGTTTGTCCCCCTTTCGATTTCTCCATGGTCCTTTCGTGCAATGCTACTATTCTACTACGTCAGACTTTATTTTTCAAATATTTTATGTGTTTTTTCCTTAATTTATTTTAAATAAAAAATACATTAAAGCTCCCGGCTGACAACACCATTTGCGCTGTCAATCGGGAGCTCTTAATTTTAAATTTTAATATCTAACTGTTATTTTTAATTACAATTTTACTTTTTTTGTCAATATCCTGTTTATTTGTTTACTGTCGGTTCATATCCTGTGTTTCCTGATACTTTCTGATTACGAAAAACATGGTAGTTCCATCACCCTCTTTGCTGGTAGCCCATATCTTGCCGCCATGATCCTCTATAATCTTCTTTACGATGGAAAGTCCTATGCCGCTGCCTCCGGTAGCCGAATTTCTCGACGCATCCGCTCTGTAAAATCTGTCAAAAATATATGGCATATCTCTCTGGTTGATTCCTCGTCCATTGTCCTCGATTTCAACCTGTATGAAGTCACCAACATCATTTATCCTGATATCTATATAGCTTTGTGTCTTGTTCATATACTTCACCGAATTGCCGACTATATTATTAATCACACGGCGAATCTGCTCCGGATCAGCAATGATAAGCACGTTGCTATCCACGTGATTCTCATATGAAAGCCTTATATTTTTCGCCTCAAGATCAAGTCCTATTTCCTCAACACAGTCGTTAAAATAATCTGTGACATTTATCTTCGCAAAATTGTATGGAATCCTGTTCGTATCAATCTTCGAGTAAAGTGTCAGCTCATTAATGAGCTTATCCATATCGTTTGCCTTATTGTAAATGGTCCTGACGTATTTATCTACCTTTTCAGGGGTGTTTGCCACTCCGTCAAGTATGCCCTCGGCGTAGCCCTTTACCGCTGTAATAGGAGTCTTTAAATCATGTGCGATATTACTGATTAACACTCTGTTTTCAGACTCATTCGTCACCTTTTCCTCGGCATTTTTCTTGAGGCGGGCCCGCATCTGCTCAAACGCAGTACACAGCTCGCCAATCTCTCCGTCGCTCGGGCTCGTCTCAAGCTCAAAGTCCAGATTACCATCCTTGATATTTTCAGCGGCAATACGCAGCCTCTCTATCGGTGTGATGATACTCCTGTATATCCACACTATAAGCATGGCAGCCGTAGTAAGAAGTATCAATACAAGTGCAAATGCTCCCTCTATCAAAACAGTCCTGACCTCAGGGATCACACACGCGGTTGATGTCACTATGTAAAGACTCGCCTCGTCACCATCACTGTCACGAAAATTAAGCTGCTTTATGAGCACCTTGTCATCACTGTCCATATAGCTGCTCACATCAGAGCTGCTCTGCTTATTGGATATTCGCGGAAGCTTTCTCAAAATATCATCATTGTCAATTCCACCATTGAAAATGAGCTCTCCTTCACTTTTCACTATGAGATATGAATACTTCTTCTCCAGCTTCTTATTTATCTTAGTCAGATAATCACTATCAAGAAGCCTGGATGGTTCTATGAGCGATGTCTTCTCGAGCTCATCATATGTGCGCCTGTCACCTTGTTCAGAAACTGCACCGTGTCAGTGAGCGCGAGCATGCCCGCATCCTCCATGCCATATGTCTTGTTTATGGCCTTTAGCTGAATCTTATTGAAACCCACAAGCACTATACTGGTGAGCACAACAGGCACAAAAATAATTATGCAGAATGATATAGCAAGTTTTGTTTTTATCTTCATAGTATTCTCCATTTGAATAAATTAATAAGCCACTTTATATATACAACAAGGACATATCCTTTCGCATTTGAATTTGATATGCCCTATTAATACTACAATATCTACTATATTTTTTAAAAATCACTACAGCTTAAAGCGGTATCCCACGCCCCAAATAGTCTCAATATACTGAGGCTTTGCAGTGTTCATCTCGATTTTCTCACGAATCTTCTTGATATGTACAGTGACTGTCGCAATATCTCCTACTGAATCCATATTCCAGATTTCCTTAAAGAGCTCCTCCTTGGTAAACACATGGTTTGGATTCTCCGCAAGGAATGTGAGCAGGTCAAATTCCTTTGTGGTAAACTGCTTTTCCTCTCCGTTTACCCAAACACGGCGGGCTGTTTTGTCAATCTTGATGCCACGAATCTCAACGATGTCATTTTCAGGTGTGGCGCTTCCGATGAGGCGCTCATATCTGGCCAGATGAGCCTTTACTCTGGCAACAAGCTCTGATGGTGAAAACGGCTTTGTGACATAATCATCTGCGCCGAGTCCGAGTCCTCTTATCTTGTCGATGTCATCCTTCTTGGCTGAAACCATGAGTATCGGTGTGTTCTTTTTCTCACGAATCTGTTTGCAAATCTCAAAGCCATCAATGCCAGGCAGCATAAGGTCAAGAATAAACAGATCAAAATCCTCCGCCAATGCCCTTGCGAGACCGCTTGTGCCATCATTCTCCACCTCTACCTCAAAGCCACTCAGCTCCAGGTAATCCTTCTCAAGATCAGCAATTGCAACCTCATCCTCTACTATCAAAATTCTGCTCATATCCGTTCCTCCTGAAAATAAAAAGCCATGGAAACCGACTCAATGTCAGTCCCATGACTTAATTATATCATATATCCGATAACTTCTGTCTAAATTTTCTCTAAATTCTTTCTAACTTTTTCTAAGAAATATAATGTATACTATCCGGCGCTCACAACCTAAAAAGCGCGAAGCCCCACATATTGTTTAGAGATATTTCTTGAGGTCCTCAACCTTATCAAGTGCCTCCCAAGGCAGCTTGATATCTGTACGTCCGAAGTGTCCGTATGCTGCTGTCTGGCGGTAGATAGGTCTTCTGAGGTCAAGCATCTTGATTATTCCGGCCGGACGAAGGTCGAAATTCTCCCTTACGATTTCAACGATTCTGTCATCTGAAAGCTTTCCTGTGCCGAATGTATCAACCATGATAGATGTTGGCTGTGCAACACCGATTGCATATGAAAGCTGAATCTCACACCTGTCAGCAAATCCTGCTGCTACAAGGTTCTTTGCTACGTAACGTGCTGCGTATGCTGCAGAACGGTCTACCTTTGTACAGTCCTTTCCTGAGAAAGCTCCGCCGCCGTGACGTGCATATCCACCGTAGGTATCTACGATAATCTTACGACCGGTGAGACCTGCATCTCCGTGTGGGCCACCTATTACGAAACGTCCTGTAGGATTGATGAAGAACTTTGTCTCATCGTCAATCATTTCCTTTGGAAGAATTGGATCAAATACATATTTCTTGATGTCCTCATGGATCTGCTCCTGGGTAACATCCTCGTCGTGCTGTGTTGAAAGTACAACTGCCTCAAGTCTTACCGGCTTTCCTGCCTCATCATACTCTACTGAAACCTGTGTCTTTCCGTCCGGACGAAGATATGTAAGTGTGCCGTCTTTTCTAACCTTTGTGAGCTGGAATGCAAGCTTGTGAGCGAGTGCGATTGGGTATGGCATATACTCCTCAGTCTCATTTGTAGCATATCCAAACATCATTCCCTGATCTCCGGCTCCGGTGTCGAGGTTGTCTGTAAGGTCGCCCTCTTTTGCCTCGAGTGCCTTGTCAACTCCCATGGCGATATCAGCAGACTGCTTGTCGATTGAAACCATTACTGCACATGAGTTTCCGTCGAGTCCCTTCTTTCCATCATCATATCCGATCTCAAGTGCTGTTTTTCTGACGATTGCAGGAATATCAAGCTGTGCCTTTGTGGTAATCTCTCCTGTTACAAGGATGAAGCCTGTACAGCTTGCTGTCTCACATGCGACACGGCTCATCGGGTCCTGCTGTATGCATGCATCAAGGATGGCATCTGATACTGCATCGCAAAGCTTATCCGGATGTCCCTCAGTTACTGATTCTGATGTAAATAATAATTTCTCCATTAATTATCTGTTGCTCCTTTCATACTGTGTTACCAATATTTTTCCAATAAAAAACCACTTACTGCAAATAAGTGGATTAAAATTAAGATAATAAAAATCCTCTTATTGTTCGATTACTCGCTCAGGTTGGCACCTTCCTGTTTTCTAACGGGGTTGCCGTGACTTCATAGATCCTTTGTATCTCCATCACTCTGAATAAGAGAAGTTACAATATAGAATTTTTCAAATCTCTGTCAGCTATATTACTACCACATGATATATATGTCAAGTATCATTTTCGATACAGATTTATCAATAATCCATTTTCGATACCCTATTCATTATTTATAAGCTATTTTATGCAATTATTCTTTCTTCCTTTATTGACTTTCATAATTTTTGTAATTATACTTAAATTTGTATTTATAGTACTAAACACACAATATCAAAATAAATTTTTGGAGTAACTCATGATTAAAATCAGCATAAAAGATGCGCAGATTGGTATGGTGGCAGCAGAACCGATAAAGACCCCTCTGGGGCAGATACTTGCACTGCCCGGCACACCACTCACCCGTCAGCTCATCAACAAAATGAAGCTATATAAGGTAGGCAGCATCTCAATTCAAAACCCATCCT
>OBCV01000340.1_pt1 | contig 11438 bp, 5 predicted proteins | sample 1496081 | NCBI WGS metagenome assembly OBCV01 (sample SAMN01760943, study PRJEB22395) | human gut metagenome | reverse complement strand
GCGAGATAATGCCTGTTAATGACAGGTATGATATTAATGAGCTTCTTGCCGCCTGCCGATACTATTTTAAGGTAACAGGCAGGAGAATTTCTTTTGAATATGCTTTGATAGACGGGCATAACGATTCCATGGAGGACGCAAGGGAGCTTGCGGAGCTTCTGGGCGGATTTGTCTGTCATGTGAATATAATCCCTGTTAATAAGATAAAGGAGCGTAATTATCATTCTGACAGAAAGTCAGCCAACAGATTCAGAGGATATCTGGAGAAGCTTGGGATAAACGCTACTGTGAGGCGGACCTTGGGTGCGGATATAGACGCTGCCTGCGGTCAGCTAAGACGAGAATATGAGATCTGATAAAAGGTGGTGAATCGCTTGTTTATAGCGTCTGATACAGACATCGGAAAAAAACGCAGTGAAAATCAGGACAGAGTGCATGCTGAATTTCTCGCTGACAATGTTGCCGTTGCGGTGGTCTGTGACGGTATGGGCGGAGCGTCATCAGGCGGAGTTGCCAGTCAGCTTGCCATTGACGCAGTAGTAAAACGTATCAAGGAAAATTTCCGAAAAGATATGAAACCAAATTCCATAAGAAATCTTATGCTCACTTCAGTGCATTATGCGAATACGATCGTGTATGGCAAGAGCAAGGAGGATATTGACAAAAACGGCATGGGTACTACCTGCGTTGCGGCATTGGTGGTGGACAAGACCGTCTATATGGTGAGCGTGGGCGACAGCCGTGGATATCTTCTTACCAAGGACGGTATAGCTCAGATAACCACTGACCATACTTATGTGGAAATGCTTTATAGGTCGGGTCAGATAACCAAAGAAGAAGCGAAAAATCATCATATGAGAAACGTTATCACAAAGGCTGTGGGCGTTGAATCAGATGTTGAGGTCGATTATTTCGAGCTTGAAGAAAATGATAATTTTGCGGTGCTGCTTTGCTCTGACGGTCTGACCAATTATTGCACAGACAATATGATATATGAAACTGTGTTTGGCAATAATCTTGACGAGGCTATAAAACAGCTTATTGCTTTCGCAAACGAATGCGGCGGTAAAGATAATATTACTGCTGCGGTAATAGCAAATTAATGGAATGACAATAAAACATGAATAATATAGGAGTTGAATTACATGGATTCTAATATCGGCAAAAAGCTAGACGGCAGATATGAGATAACCGAGCTTATCGGCGTGGGCGGAATGGCTGACGTTTATAAGGCAGTTGACGTTATGGAAAACCGTACTGTTGCGGTAAAGATACTTAAGCCTGAGTTTTCACAGAACGAGGAATTTCTCAGACGCTTCAGAAACGAGAGCAAGGCTATCGCTGTACTTTCTCACCCTAATATCGTAAAGATATATGATGTGGGATTTTCTGACGAGATACAGTTTATCGTTATGGAGTATATCGACGGCATCACCCTTAAAGAGTTTATCGAGCAGCAGGGCGTGCTTAGGTGGAAAGACGCTTTGCACTTTGTAACTCAGATACTCCGTGCTTTGCAGCACGCTCATGATAAGGGTATCGTTCACAGAGATATCAAACCGCAGAACATAATGCTTTTCCCTGACGGAACTATCAAGGTCATGGATTTTGGTATCGCAAGATTTTCAAGGATCGACGGAAAGACACTTTCTGACAAGACTATCGGTTCTGTTCACTATATCTCACCTGAGCAGGCAAGGGGCGATATGACAGATGAAAGATCTGACATATACTCTGTAGGCGTTATGCTCTATGAGATGCTCACAGGCAGAAAGCCTTTTGACGGCGAAAATCCTGTGGCTATCGCTCTCAAGCATATGCAGGAGGATCCGGTTCCGCCAAGAGAGATCATGCCTTCTATCCCAGAGGCTCTTGAAGAAATAGTTATGCACGCTATGGAGAGAGATCCTGCAAGACGTTATCAGTCAGCAGCAGAGATGATAAAGGATATAGACACATTCAAGCTCAATCCATCTGTTGTTTTCGGATATAAGAACAGTCCTGTTCCTATCCCTGTGGCTGATAACAATAACAAATATTTTGACGATGAGCATAGTGAGAACTATGACGACGATGAAGAATATGAGGACGATGACGAAGAAAACGATGACGAGGAAGAAGAGGAAGAAAAGAAGCGTTCTTACGTTGTTCCAATACTCCTTGCTGTGACAGTTGCGGTAGTTATCATTGCAGCGTTCGTTATCGTAGGAGTTGTATTCAAGTCATTCAGCGGTTCAAACGGTATGCACACAGGCACAGTTACACTGCCAAACTTTGTGGGCAAGAATATCGTTCAGGTTGAGCAGGATTATAAGGATAAGCTTAAATTTGATATCACCGAAGAGTATAATGACCAGTATGACGAGGGAATAATCACATTCCAGGGTCAGGCAGCAGGAAAGTCTGTTAAGGAAGGCTTCACGGTCACACTTACTGTAAGTAAGGGCAAAAAAATGGCAACTATCCCTGACATGGTGAAGAAAGACGGCACTGTGGCTGAAAGCGAGCTTAAGGCTGCAGGATTTATGGTCGTTAAGAGAGATATATGGTCTGAGGATATAGCTTCAGGTCTTGTTGTGAAAACACAGCCGGCAGCAGGCGAGCAGTATGCCGTAGGTGCGACTGTTGCTTTGTTTGTAAGTAAGGGTCCTGTTGAAACAAGAGTCAAAGTACCAAGCGTTGTAGGTCTTACAGAAGAAAAGGCAGTTGCAATGCTCAAGGAGAACAAGCTCAAGGCTGAGGTCAAGGAGATAGAGCATGAGGGCGATAAGGGCAAGGTCATCGAGCAGGATACAGACGAAGGCACATATGTTGAGCGTGACACAACTGTTACTATTTACGTTTCGACCGGAGAAACTTCACCTGTTGAGGTAACATTCTCACTGCCACTCCCAAGTGGTATCCACGGCTCATATTCTATAGACATCTACAATAACGGCAACGTTGCATATACACAGAAGATCGGTAGTGGAGAATCTGTTGCAGGCGGTTCTGTAAATGTAACGGTAAAGGGCAAGAAGACAGAAACTCTGACTATCTTCATCACAAATGACGAAAATCAGCAGAAGTGCCGTTATGCAGTATATGACATAGATTATGATAAGCAGACAGCTACTCTTAGCGGAAGCCTGAATGAAAGCGGTCTGATCGACATTACTCCGACAACGACCACAACAACTACAACTACGACCACAACAACTACTACAACTACCACTACTGAAGCACCTGCACCGGAGCCTCAGGAGCCAGACGAGCAGGGTCAGTAGTTCATGAATGGAATAATCGTTAAAGCTATCGGAGGCATCTACTATGTAGAAGCCTCCGACGGCATTTATGAATGTAAGGCAAGAGGAGTATTCAGAAGAAAGAACATTTCTCCTGTAGGCGGCGACAGAGTTGAATTTTCATTGGAGGACGACGGAAGCGGAGTTATCGAGAAGATAGAGGAAAGACGCTCATTGCTTATAAGACCGCCTCTTGCAAATCTTGATATGCTTGTGTTCGTTTCGTCTACCTGCGAACCAAGACCTAATCTGCTGTTGCTTGATAAGTTTATTGCAATAGCTGTTTTCAAAAAAATAGAGCCTGTGGTAGTTTTTACAAAGATAGACAAGGAAAGCTGTGACGGGCTTGTGGACATATACAAGGGTGCAGGGATAAAGACCTTTCAGGTTGACAATACCACCGGTGAGGGCAGTGAAGCTGTTAAGGCAGTGCTGGAGGGCAAGCTGTCGGCATTTACAGGAAACACGGGCGTTGGCAAATCGTCACTGCTCAATAATATGTTTCCTGCATTGGGGCTTGCCACCAACGAGATAAGCAAAAAGCTTGGCAGAGGAAAGCACACCACACGCCATGTAGAGCTTTACAAGCTGGAGGGCGGTGGGTATATTGCCGATACCCCTGGCTTTTCGTCGTTTGATACCAACAGATATGATATTATTTTTAAGGACAAGCTTGCAGGCTGTTTTCCTGAGTTTCAGAAATACGAGGGCAAGTGCAGATTTCCTGATTGCAGCCACACAAAGGAAAAGGGCTGTGCGGTCATAGAGGCGGTAAAAAATGGCGAGATCGCAAAGTCAAGGCATGAAAGTTATGTGGAAATGTACGAGCAGGCAAAGCAGCTTAAGGAGTGGGAATACAAAAATGACTAAGAAATGCACTATCTTTTCAGGCGGTGAAGCGGTGTCGGCTCAGTGTGTGGCAGAATATAAGCCTTTTATCGACGATTCTCTTGTGATATCCGCTGACAAGGGCTATAAGCTTGCACAGGCAGTGGGCGTAAAGTCGGACATTATTATGGGCGACTTTGATTCCGCTGAAAAACCTGTTTTTGATAATATCGAGATCTTCCCCTCAGAAAAGGACGATACCGACCTTATGCTTGCCATAAAGCATGGCTTTGAGTCGGGTTGTGATGATTTTCTCATATTCGGTGCAACAGGCGGACGAGTAGACCACTTACTTGGAAATATCCAATCTCTGGGATATATTTTATCTTGTGGCGGTGAGGGAATGATAGCCGCAGATAGGGAGATAATTCGGCTTTATCGTGCAGGAAGTTACAGGATATATGACCGTGAGGGCTTTTCGTTCTCGCTGGTGGCATATACCGATAAGGTAGAGGGTCTGACCATAAAGGGTGCGAAATATGAAGTAGAGGACTGTCTGCTGACCAATGCTTTCCCACTTGGCATATCAAACGTGGTTAAAGGCTTTGATGGGCAGGATAGAAAATACGCTGAGATATCATTCAAAAGCGGCTATCTGCTGTCAGTACAGTCAAAAATGGTAACCGATTTTTGATTTTTGAATAATATAAACTATAACTATTCGGGAGGTAATACTTATGAAAGTTGTAGTTGTAAAAAGTCCAAAGGTCATATCGGGTTTAATGAGGCTTATTTTCAAGATCAAAAAGGAAGAAGAATAGGATAACTGGCGGTACTCGTGTGAGTGCCGTCGATTTTTTTGCTATAGCAGAAAAGCTCTTAGATCGCAAGACGACCTAAGAGCTTTTATTCTGGTGCCGCTAACCGGACTTGAACCGGTACGGGTTTTACCCCGAGGGATTTTAAGTCCCTTGTGTCTGCCTATTCCACCACAGCGGCATGCAAGATATATTATAACACTTTTTTTGCAAAATGTCAACGCTTTTTTGCAAATTACAAGTTGTTAAACGGAAATAAGTGGTAATGACAGAATAGTGGCAGTGTTTATTTTAAATCTTTTTGCCTTGAAACTGAAAATCTGTAGATAAATACAGATATCAAAGCGGTGACGACTTCTGTTATCCAGAATGCGTTCCATACGCCTGTTGGTCCCGTGAGCTTGCAGAGGAAGAACGCAAGTGGCAGTATTATCGCAATAAATCTGCACAGAGATATCATAAGCGACGGAATGCCCATGCCAAGCCCCTCCAGCGCACCTGATGAGGTGACGGATACTGCGGAGATAACAAAGCCGATACAAATTAGGCGAAGTGCTGTTTTGCCTATGGCGATAGTGTCAGCGTTTTCCGTGAAAAGCCCTATGAGTTTGGCTGGGAAAAGTGCGCATATGATAGTTCCTGCCGCCAATATCACACCTGTCATGTAAAGGACAATGCGGTAAATTTTCTTCACACGCTCCCTCTCACCTGCTCCGTAGTTAAAACTGATAACTGGTCGCATACCCTGAATAACACCATTTGCAGGTAGATAAAGAAAGGTCTGGAGCTTGTAGTAAATTCCAAGAACAAGCACATAGCTTTGTGAATATGCCGCAAGTATGCCGTTGAGGGCGGATATGAGAAGTGACGGCAGAGCAAGATTAAGTGTTGCAGGAATGCCTATGGAGTACATCTTTGCGATTATCATGCCGTCGGGACGCTTGTGTTTTGCGGAAAGCTTAACAGGAAGCTCATAGCGAAGATATGCTATTATGTATATGACAAGAGTCAGCACCTGACCGATACCGGTGGCGAGTGCCGCTCCCTTTATACCCATCTTAGGAAAAAATCCAACGCCAAAAATAAGCAGAGGGTCAAGGATTATGTTTGCAATACAGCCGCAGAGCATACTGAACATTGATATCTTCATTCTGCCGACAGATTGGAATATCTTCTCAAATGCAATGGCAAGCATTAATGCAGGAGAGAATGTAAATACAATGTTGCAATACTGCACGCCAAGATCTACAACGTTTTTATTACTTGTGAACATAGATAGAAATGCAGGCATTATAAGTATACATATTATCATTAGCACAATACCATGCAAAGCCGAAAGGGCAAGCCCCTGAGTTGCGGCAATGTCAGCATTTTCCTTTCTGCCTGCACCAAGATATATGGCAATGACCGCATTGATGCCGATACCAAAGCCGATAGCAGTGGCACTTATAAAATTCTGCACAGGGAACACCAGTGAAAGCGATGTCATTGCGTCCTCGCTTATCTTTGCCACGAAAAAGCTGTCAATGATGTTGTAAAGAGAGTTTACAAGCATTGATATCACCATTGGCAGGGACATTGAAAGCAGAAGAGGGAAGATCGGTCTTGTTTTCATGAAATCACTGTTCATTTATTTTTTTACACTCCTTTGTCTGTGGGCAGAAAAAAAGCCGCACAGCCTGTTTGCTGTGTGGCGAAAAGTGACATACTGTCAGGAAAAATCCACGCAAGTTTTACAAAGTATATTTTAACATAGCGGTATGATTTTGTCAATAAATTTTCTTTAATATTGTGTTTCAAAAAAGTATACAAACACGCTAATTGTAGATTGACAAGATTTTTCTGCTATGGTAAAATGTTATTATGATAATTTATGTTAGGGGAGAAAGCGTAATGACTTTTATAGAGTGGCTCAAAGACTGTAATGAAGCAGACCCTTTGACTAAAAAGGTTTACATATGTAATGATTATCTCAACGCCGAGAGAATGTTGGAGAATGCAAGCGGTGAAAATATTGTTATAAGGCTTGAAAGATACACAGTCGCAGATCATGCAAAGCATATTATAGAAACCAGTGCCGAGTATATGGTCAGCAGGATAATAACACTGTCAAATGCTGAGGGCTGTGAGATAGTAAGACGTATTATTGATGAAAGCGGTATAAACTATTTTAAAAGCGATGACCATAATGCCTGCATGGAGATATTCAAGACAATATCAGAGCTTAGAATGAACTGTATAGACCCTGATTCATTGTCCTTGGACAGCAGACGTATCAACACGCTAAGAGCGATCTTTCAAGCGTATGAAAGCAAGCTTTCAAACAGCAAACTATATGACAGTGCAAAGCTCATAAGCATTGCCAGCGGTCTTATAAAGGCTGGTAAGGCAGACGTGAGCAACGTTCATTTTGCATATGATAAAGAAATAGAAGCTGACAAGCTGACAGCGGAGTATATAGGGCTTTTGCCTGATCCTGCGGTTATAGATAACATGGCTGATATGAGCGATGAGCAGTATCAGAATGGTCTGAGAAAATTAGCACAAAAGGCGGAGCTTTGGAGAAATTATGGCGTAACAAACGAGGTGGAGAGAACTGTTCTACATATCGTGAACAGTGGTTACGAGCTTTGCGATACCGCTGTGCTGTGTCCCGATGACGAGTATATGGACTTGCTCATGAATATGTGCGATCAATACAAAGTCCCCGTGGAATTTCCTGAGGGCATTTCATGCAGACACAGTGACGTTGTTGCATTTTTCAGGGCAATGCTCAAATGGTGCAAAAATGACTATAGATTTGACCTATTCAGAGATGTAATGCTTTCGCCTGTTTTCAAATATGAGGAGATAGTAGAGGACGGCAAGACCAAAAGCAAGGGCAGGATATTCCTTGAAGCACAGAACTCTGGAAACGGCTGGGGCATTGAATGGTATAGCACAAGGGATAGTCAGGTGTTCACTGAATTTTATGATGTCTTTAAAAAAGATTATGTCAGCGCAAAAGAGTTTTACGGTGGCGTGCTGAAATTGGTGAATGATTATGTGAAAGGTACAAACGCTGAGCAGAGAAGTTCCATATCAAGCGTAAAGGACGCTTTGATAGGCAGATACAGATTTTATGCAGAGTATGACAAGAGTCTTAGCTTGCAGGAAGCAATGACTGAGATCACCGACATTGCAGAGAACGCAAGGTATTCTTTGCCTGCATCAAAAGGCGCTGTTACCTGCTGTCTTATGGGGCAGTATTCTGCGCTTTTCATGAAAAACATATATGTTCTTGGTTTGACGACAGGAAGATTTCCTGTCATGCAGGACGAGTCACCTGTTCTGAACGATAAGGAGAGAGAACAGCTTTTCGGCAACTGTGACCATTGTTCTGACGCTATCGAGCGCAGAAAGCTCACTGACCTTGTGAGAACTGTTCTCATGGCTGAGAGAGAGAACCTTGTTGTCAGCTGTAGTGTTTATGATACCGTAGAAATAAGAGCGCAAAGCCCGTCGGCAGTGTATACTGTTATTGCGGCTGAAAAGGGCATTGATGTAAACAAAATAGAAGTGTATGATTATCTTTCCGACAGACGCAAGGTTAGCGTGCGTTCTGAGATATCATTAAACAGTGCTTTACTTAACAAGGCAGAAAAAATCGGGCTTCATGATGACGGTGCAAAGCAAAGCGAAAGCCTTACGGAGTATCTTGATAAGCAAAGAAAAAGCCGTATAGATATATTGCGTGAAATGTGCGAAAATAAACATTTTATCATTTCTGCCACAAGCCTTTCGACTATGCTTCAGTGTCCGCTGAGGTTTTTCTATGAGCGTATTGCCCATGTTGAAAAGCCGCAGGAGGTGGATATAGACCGCAGTGCATGGCTCAAAGGCAATGTCAAGGGAATGTATATACATGAGATAATGGAGAATTATGCCAAGACTGTGCTTAAGGGCAAAAGTGCGGCTGAGGTGTCTGAAATTGTTGACACATCGGCGCTTGATGAGATATTCGAGAGCGTTTCTAAAAACTATCTCCGTAACTATCCCCCTGTGGATATGGCTGTTGCGCAGAGGGAGAGAAATGAATATTACAATTGTATCAAGGCTTATCTTGACGAACTGCACGACGATATACACTCAGGCAAACGTGAGGTCGTTGAGGTCGAGTATCCGTTCAACGGTGATGTGGAGATAGGCAAATATACAGTCACCATAAGGGGTAGGATAGACCGCCTTGACAAGATAATAGACGGCACAAAGGTGTCATACCAGATAGTTGACTACAAGACGGAGGATATCAAAAAATTCAGGGAAAAGCTCCCAGAAGACCCACAGGATCATATTTATGCACTTGCGCTTGAAAATGGTTGTACGCCTGTGGGAGAAGTGAGCGAAAGTGATATCGTTGCCGCAGATTACGTTTTCATTCTTGAAAAAGGGAATTGCCATGTAGTTAACAATAAGGATAATTCTGGAATCGAAAACATGATAACAATAACATTTAAGAAAATAGTAGAAGAGGGCTTTAAAAAGTGTATTGTGAATAAGAATGATAAAATTACTCCATGCACGTTTTGTCCTGCTTATGAAGAAGTTTGCTCAGGGGGTGCAACAGAATGAGTGAAGAACAGATAAGAAGCTATATAATAGACAAAGACAGTTATGATAAGAATATCCTTGTTGAAGCAGGCGCAGGTGCAGGTAAGACAAGGCTTATAATACAGCGTGTTATAGGTCAGATAGGCGCAGGTATACCTGTTGAAAAGATAGTCCTTATAACTTTCACCAACGCTGCTGCAAACGAGCTTTATGAGAGGATACAGGCAGGGCTTACGGAGAATATCGCAAAATGCAGCGGTGAGGAAAAGAAGCTGTATGAGAACGCTGTTATGAATTTACAGCGCATGAAGATAAGCACTATACACAGCTTTTGTTTGAGTATGCTGTCAGAACAGCCTTTTGAAGCTGACCTGCATTTGGGATTAAAACTTGCCGAGGACGGTGAAACAAAGCAGGCACAGGCTGACTTTTTCGAGAGATATTACCGCACAAATGGTGCGAACATAGAAGATTTCGGCTTTCTGAACAGCAATCAATATAAGCTCAGAGACAGCCGTGTGAAAAACTTTCTTATGGAAACATTTCTTGAGTGTGCTGAATACAGAGATGTTGAGTTTGTTAGGGATAAAAGCTATGACAGTGTGACATTTGACACCATAAATATGCTTGCCTATAAAGAAATGTGTAACTATAGGGATAGTCTTGTGCGTGCATTCTATAATGGTGCTTTGGGTGGAAAATACGAAGATATAGCAGGTTTTCTTGTTGGTGATGTGACAAAGTTTTTTCCTGATAATATGAATGTCTACGACCCAAAGTATAATTATGTAAAAGTTTGCGCTAATCTTAAAGCTTGCAAAAAGTTCCTTGAGCCTTTTAATAAGACGAAAATTAAGAAAGATCATCCAAAGAGCAATGAGAACATGGCCATTTTCAGCCCAAGTGGGTTTGATAATGTAAAGAAAGAAAATGCACTGTATGCCCTCAACAAGACGGCAACGTATATAGAGCAGGCTGTAAAGGCTTATCAGGAGAGTGAAGACGGGGAGAGCGTTTCAAATGACGGGCTTTTGTATCACACTCACGAGCTTCTCAAAAACAGCAGTGAGGCAAGAGCGTTTTTCAAAGACAAGTATTCCTGCATTTATATAGATGAGTTTCAGGATACTGACGTTATGCAGACTGAGCTTCTGCTGTATCTTTGTGCAGACGACAGCAAGCTTATAGCAGGCGGTGATATATGGCAATGCCCACTCCGTGATGGTGCGCTGTTTGCGGTGGGCGACCCTAAGCAGTCTATCTACGGCTTCCGTGATGCTGATATCAGGCTTTATAACAAAATGAAAGCCAAATTCCAGAACAATAACGAAAAAAACTGCGAGTTTTTCTCACTTGATTACAACTTCCGCTCTGATGAGCAGCTTATAGCTTGGGTAAATGAAAAGTTCCAGCCTGAAATAAACGGCAAATACGGCATGACATACAGCGATATGATATCAAAGGCTGATAAGCCTGCGGCTGTTTCCGACGATGTTATCAGAGGGGCGTATTTTGTCAAAGATCTGGGTGCTGAAAGTGTGGCTAAGATAATTTCAGACCTTGTGAACGGTGGAAAGATATTCGACAAGGGTGTGGAAAGACCTATAAAATACAGTGATTTTCTTCTGCTTCTTTGGAACACAACTCAAATGGAGTTTTATTCAATGGTCTTGACAGATCGTGGCATACCATATACAATGTGGGGCAAACGTCCTCAGAAAAACAGTCTGGTGCTGAAAAGATTTATTGCTCTTGCAGAGTTCGTTTTTGAAAGCTACAGTCCTACCGCAAAGGAAAAGGCTTATTCTATCCTTTGGAGATGTAGGCCTGACAGCATCAATTTTGAAGACGCTGAAATTGACGTAGACGATTATGAACAAAACTGTGAAAGTAATGACGCCACACTTGTTGCAGTAAA
>OBCV01000337.1_pt1 | contig 11577 bp, 20 predicted proteins | sample 1496081 | NCBI WGS metagenome assembly OBCV01 (sample SAMN01760943, study PRJEB22395) | human gut metagenome | reverse complement strand
TGGCGAGCGGGTATGTCAGGTGCGGTTCGTTCATCAGCTTCAAAATATACTCTCCGACGGCTGGGGCGTGGAACTTATACTGCGGAGGTAATCACTTTTTATTGCCCAAACTTTCGCATTCATTTATCGTTTCGAATATCTGCAATGCTACCTGCGGCACGATAGCGTTTCCGTAGGCTTTGATGGATTCATTTCGCCAATTTGAAAAGGTAATACCGTCCAATCCACCGGGAACCCCATCATCTCGGCAACAAAGAGGGGGTTGAGTTGGGAAGTTTGTCCAGCCCGGTATGCTACGGTGTCGTTCAGCTGCTGGATGTGTTCCGTTCCCACACGGTTGGGCATCCCGCTCCGAAAATCGTTCGCTTTGGGTGTCGGGAGCATTCCCTTGAGCATTAGTCCCGGTAGGCTTGGTGAAAAATCCGCGCGATCGCCTCCGGTTATCTTCGAAGCGCGAGGCGTTGGCAACAAGCTCAACGGCATGAACACCGTCTTGCCGTTCTTGCATTGTTTCAATCCCTGCGTCTGAACGGTGGGCAGCAATCCCCTTCGTGCCGCATACCCGCACATGACCTCCTGCGCAAGACATCCCGAATTGCCCGGTACGGGGTTCTTCTTGGGGCTTGTCACCGTCGCGTCGAACGCACACGGGGTTTTCAACAAGATGCCCGACGAACCAGCATCTGCCCCTTCGGTGGGGAGCCCCGACACCGCAAGCCGGTATAATGTACGGTTGAACCGCATATCCCGCCGTTTCCAAGTCAGAACACACCTGCTCGAAGACCACTCCTTCCGACCAATTAACAATTCCGAAAACATTCTCGCCCACGATCCAGCGAGGTCGAACAGTCCGAACAACCCGCAACATTTCCGGCCACAGGTAACGCTCGTCCTCCGTGCCTTTGCGCTTGCCCGCGAGCGAGAACGGCTGGCAGGGGAAGCCGCCTGTAAGGACGTCAATTCGTCCTCTCCAAATAGTAAAGTCTGTCGTGCGTATGTCTGCATACTGTTCTGCATTGGGAAAGTGATATTTTAAAATTCGGCGGCAGAAAGGATCGATTTCGCAGTTAAAGGCATTCGTCCAGCCCGCCCACTCGGCCGCCAGGTCGAAGCCGCCGATACCCGAAAAAAGCGAAGCGTGCGTCATAGTCATTCGCATAATCCGTAATAACTCATGCAGCTGGTCGCCGTGTCGTCGTCGAACAAACTGCCCGTGGCATTCTGCCATTCGACATAGCGAACCACGTCGCGGATGTCGGGGTATTTATTACCGCTGACGATTGCGCGGCAGGTATTTTGTCCGGGCCGAAAAACGCCGAACGCAGTTCTTGTTCGATGGTGGCAATCTCGTCTATCCGCTCCGGGGCCTGCCGGGCAAGATCGACCATCCCGTCGTATTTCTTCGACTTGAGCGTCACCAAATCCAAGTGGAGTTTATCCGCGATCCGGTTGATGTACTCGTAGGTCAACGGATGCTCCCACCCCGTGTCGCAAAACACGGTCGTAAAGTTCTTGGTGATGTGTTCGCGCGTCCAAAGAAGCGATGCAAGGCTGTCCTTGCCTCCCGAAAAGGTAACTATGACTTTCATTTTATCGTTCGTTAAAGGTTAACTGAGGGGACTGGCGTGACTGCAAAACTTATCTGCCAAATACTAAAATGGCGGCATCTCTTGAGTGCTCCGAGGTATTCCCCAGCCACTTCGTAAGAGCTTTGAATTGTGCTGCGGATAGTTTAGTACGATTATTCTTAGGAGCAATCATCCGATATTGCAGGCCTTGCTCCTTGCACCAACCCTCCCAAATTGATGCATCTCGACAAACGCTTCCGGCTCCCTTCAGGCGCTCTCGTCCCGTATTGCCAAACCATTTGCGTTGGCGAGCATCTTCGATGAACAGTCGAATACTATCTTTGCCCCGAATGTCGGAGATCATTTTCACGCGCTCCATTGCCTGGGTGATCGTCATGGTACTCACTTCCGCGAGGTATTTTGTGTCCGAATGCCATACCGCGAAGCCTGTATGTACTCCCGTATCAATGCCTATGTACGTCATAGTTCGTTCATAGATTAAAAAGCCATCCTATCTCTTTCCACTCCTCGGCGGTCAGCAGCTCGCCCCGGCGTTCCCGCTCGGCGCGCTCCTCCTCCCTCTTTAGCTTCTCGGTTTTTTGACGGTCGCGTTCGATGCGTGCCAGTCGGTCGGCTCGATATTCGAGAAACACCTGCAACGCCTCAGTGATGACAAGCGGATCTACCGTGCCGTAGAAATGCCCGTAATGCCCCGCCTTGAAACGCTGGAAAAAGAGCATCAACTCCGAGAGTTTCAGATAACCGAAGTTGTCTGCTATGACTGCAGCCACTGCGTCGGTGATACGAGAAAACTCCTCCTTGCCTTTCACGCCGCAGAAGTTCACGAGGTCGGTTAGCTGAATATCCAACCACGAATCGAGCACATCCCCACCGTAGGCTTTCCGCACCTGACGCAGGGAAGGCGCATCCCCCGTGAAGCAACGGTCGATATTCGCGGCGCAATAGCGCTGCACGCCGGGGTTAAAACGCTTAAGCATCACCGCCGCCGTCCGTCCCCATTTCCCGCGCCATTGTGCGAGCAAGGCGCGCTCTGACCCGCTCTTCGCAACGGCGCATGAGCTCGTCGCTGGTAATGTCGCAATGAGCGACCCGATTGTCTGCATTTCTGCCATAGTCGTTTGTCGTTTTCAGCGGGAATATCCCCGCCCAGTTATTAGCCTTGGACTGCTCGATAATCCCTCGTGCAGTATCCGCATTACCCCCGGAAAGTTCCATAAGCCGCGCATAGAAGCTCTCGAAGCCCCGCTGTCGATAGGTCTGTCCGCGTTCAGACTTGTAGGCAAGCCAATCCGCCACAATGGGTTGGAACGTAGGTTCGACAGCCGAGGTGTCAAGCGTGCACCGGGATTTTTTCGGGAAAAAGTCGTTTAGCCACGTCTGGAAATACACGTTTTTTGCATGCTGGGCATGGTATCCTAATTTAACATAATCAACGGTCAAACCATCCGTCTTTTTGCAAAAGTCATTATAGTCGTCAGCAAGCGACTTGCGTTTTCCCTTAAACCCATCCCAAAGAGTTACGAACTCTTCGGGGATGCCCGTAACCTCTTCCCCCTGCAAAGGGGGATTATAGGGGGTATTATATGTTTGGTTTAGTTTATCTTCTATATAAGAAGTATCCTCTGTTTTAGGTGTCCCGTTAGGTGTACCTTTAGGTGTCCCGTTAGGTGGGACTATAGGTGGTAAATTTGAACACCTAAAAGTGTATTTGCATTTATCGGCACGACCTTTTCCGCCGCCGGAGAATGAGATCAACCCAGCCTGCATAAGACGATTTTTGGCTGCGCGCAAACTCTTAGGTGACACCCCTACATTGATCGACGTCCGTGCGTCGGAATGCGTGAAGTTATCCGGCCAGCCTAACCGATTCGCTTGTTCTACAAGGTAGAAGTAAAGCCTCGATTCACAGCAGCCAAATTGCCACGTTGCATCAAGTTGCCAAAATTTTCGTATCAGGTCTAAGTAATTCATTCTATGTCCGTGTTACAGCCACACTTTTTGATGTTGCATTTCCCGCTCGATGAAAGAGATCCATTCATTATCCTCGGGGCTTGGTAAGTTGATGCCCGCCTCCATTGAAGCCCAATTACGGAAGCGATCTATTGCTGTAGTCATCTCTCCTGTATCAAGGTCACGACTTGACCGGAGCCTTTCGACCTCCTTGTGCATCAGCTTGTCGTATTCGACGCGCACAAATAATTCCGGGTTGCATAGCCGTTTGAAATATTCCTGTTTGACATATCCTATCGGATTCCCGGTTTGCATGGCGAATTCGCCAAGAATACAATGGAGATATCGGTTTTGCTTCCCCGTGCGCTGTGGCTTCCGTTCTGAACACTCGACAAGCGCACGTCGGCCATACAAGGCATTAACGCGATGTTTGAAGCGCTCCCGGTCGATGTCGGTGTTCAGATCGTAAACCATACGGCGCTACATCAGAAAGGCAGGTCATCCACATCTTCGGCGACCGGCAAATCTGCAACCTGGTCGGGAGTGGGTTCCGAGGGACGGAACACCACCGCCTTACCCCGGCCTACATACGTCCGCTTGTCCTTGCGTTCGCGCTCCTCTTTCGACTGCCGGATGAACACGCAGTGCGTATTCTCGTACTGGTCAACCTCGCGGAGCTCAGATACGCAAATGCCGATGTACTTCTTGCCGTTTTCGGCAACAAAAATCTTGTCCTTGGGAATGTCGCTGACACACAGCGACACGTTAATCAGTTCTGCCATTGTTTATTGCTTTTTGAATGTGGTTTTGATGGTCGTTTTGCTACTACGGGCTGGAGGGAAAAGAACCTCCCCCGTATCAGGGTCTGCCATTCCGGTACTCGGTAGTTTTTTCAGCATCTCCTCGCGCTCCTTGATGTCGGCTTTCAGGGCTTCCAGCGTCTTGTACATGTCGTTCAGCCGGCTGTCGCCGCACATAGAGTAGTCGTACTTCACGCCCGATTCGGCCTCCTCCAGCCGGCAGTCGCCGAACTGGTGCGACTTGCCGTATTTGGCAAGCTCCCGCAGCGTGATGTCGCGCACGTCGGTGTTCTCCTTGAATAACTTGATGGCGGCCTCCATACGGCTGATATTGATGTGAGCCGTGATCGGGTCTACCTCACCCTCCATGACCGAGGAGACAGCCCGCGCGGCCAGCTCGGCGGCGGGCGTCGATTCCCGCAGCAACATTACCTGTGCTTCCATATCACTTTGCATTTTTGCGTGCCTGACGATATGATTCGAAGAGCGCCGAGAAGCGATCCACGACTTCGGCATCGGCGTCGCGGTATTTCAGCAGGCGTGCCCCTGCGTCAAAATCTGCGGCATAGTTGTCAGTCGTGAGGAACCCGTACATCCATTTCAGCAGCTGATCGCAGGTGATAGGGTCATCCAGGTGTTCCATAGTAATTCGTTTGCGGGCAGGTGCCGGAGCGTTGGCCGGGGTCTCAGTGGATTGTGCAGTTTTTGCACTTTGCGCAGCTGCCCGGTTGGTATTCTCGATTCGCCGCTCGTCCGTGTCTGCATCTTTTGTATCGTCGATGCAAAACAACCCGTTAAGGGCATATTTGCGAGCGTAGCTCGACGCTGTACCGGTGATTTGTGCCCCATCCATCCCTTTCTTGTCGAAATCTTCACGGGCAAAAGCGGTGGCCGTCGCCGATTCTCCGGAGGCGTTGGTGATGCGCGCCGTGGCTTTCACGTAGTAGCGATCGCCGACATTGACAATGTCATCGCAAAGGTTCAACGCGCATTCATGCGCTTTGAGTAGCGGTTTGACTGCTTCGAGAATATCCTCGCAGCTCCGATACTTGTATTTCCCGAAACTGTTATACTGCCCCTTAGGGGCTTTCAGTTCCGACTGGATAGCGATTAACTCTTTCATAAGCCTACTCGTATTTAATAGTTATCACGGCTTTGCTCCGGTCGATGCCGATGCACCCTTCACGCACAACCTTATGGATTTCTTTATCCGCAAGACGTCGTGAGTACTTCGCGCTAAAGATGGTAATGTTGCCAATGGCAACTTCAATGATTGTCCTCATTGTTATAAATTGTTTCGTTTTGCGTAATTTTTCAACCGGGCCATATGCCCTGGCCATATCCGGCCGTCAATATCGGTGACATTAATAACCTCGATGCTGTCTTCGCACCCGGTTTGCACCTCCTCGAAACATCCGGCGAAGACGTCGTATCAGCGTTCATAAACAGGCATATAGTGATGCCTCGCCTGAATGTCGTAGATTTTGTATGCAACCGTATAGACCCGGCCGTCTTCATCACCACGACGATCTTTCCTGATAGCCTCCCGGAAAGCATGGTATATCAGCTTCAGGTCTATGTCGACCAGCCTTGAGGCAACCTCCGAGAATTTATCCCGATCACCGTTGATGTGCTTGCTGGGAATGTCCTGGTACTCTTCCAGTGCAAGCACAGGGGTTGACGTTGCCGTCGTGTAATATTGTGTGTCCATGGACTATCGTATTTCAACCCGGTAAATACGGGGCTTGTTCTCGTTCTTCAATGCTCGGTAGATGGCCTTGGACTGTATCCGGACAACCTTTCTCCGCAGGCGGTATTGGGCTTGCCAAAGTGCGCCTTTTATCATCGTCCACACGCATTTAACCGTGATTACCGTAAACTCATTCATGGCTTTCGAATATTGAGGTTAGCAATTTTCCAATCTCCTTTGCGCGGTGCTGATTGGATAGCACCCAGCCGAATACCACGGCAATCGGCGCAATGAACGCCAACAAGGTGATAAGATGTGCCATAGCGGCCTATTTTAACGGTTGGACTTGGAGGGGAATACCCGGCTTACGAGTATGGTGCCGACAACGACAGCATACGCGGGATAGAGCACGCGGAACTGAGCAAGGAAACAGCCTAAAGCATGCTCCTCGCACGTGGCGCGGATAACGTTGGTGTAATCGACTTTGTCCGAAGAGAACATCGGTCGTGTTGCCTTGAGGTGGCAACGATAGAATACGGTGCGGCTTTTCTTTGCGCGCGGTGTGGTCTGGGTGTTATTTACCCGGGTACCACTTGTGTTGTTCTGTCGCATTTGTTGAACACAAGTTAGGTTAATGTATGGTATAAAAAGAGGGCGTGCCCCCTAATTCTTGCGACAGAACCACAACTACGTAGCGTAGAAGTGCAACGGGAACACGCCCAAAAGACGTTCGTATATTTCTAATGACTACGTAAAGTAGTTCTGTCGCAACAGCAAAGATAGAAAATCATTTCGAATCTGCAAAATTATTTGCCATCGGCATCGAAAAAAGGTATCGACGGCTTCTCCTTACGGGCGATTCGGTACATCATTTCAGCCTTTGCGCCGTTGATGATCTTACCCGCAATGTTAGCAATCTCCGATGCCTCTTTGATCTCGATCTCTCGTGCCCGAAGCTCTGCATACACGCGGCCCAAATCGGCCGTCAATTCCCGGATGTTCTTAATCTCTTTCATCGTTTTGTTGTTTTTTGATTTCTCGGTATAACTTTAGTTGAATACGTTTGTAGTCGATTGTTTCTGGGGTTACGGGGAGGTTGCGTTGTTTTAGTTGACGCCTTAAATAACCGTCAGACAATATCTCGCGCTTATATCGGCGTGTTTCCCGCACCTTTTCGGGATTAGCGGCCTGCCACTTGCGGGAATATTTCTTGTACCTTTCGGAATTCTCAGCATAATGCTTACGGCCATATTCCAATATTTTTTCGTGGTTATCAGCACGATACTTGCGGTCATACTCCCGCACCTTTTCGGGATTATCAACTCGCCACTTGCGGGTGCGTTCCAGTACCTTTTCGTGGTTATCAGCACGATACTTACAGGCGTGTTCTCGTTTGCAATGTTTGCAAGTATGGCTATGACCTAATACGCATTCCTTATTCTTCGCAAACTCTTCCAACGGCTTTTCCTGCCCGCATTTGCGGCAGACGCGGGTAATGTCATCCATAATTTCTTACTTTTAGGGGTTATTCGTAGATAGGACGCCAGCCGACAATACTACTATGGCGGTAATACTATTGCGACGCAGGGAGGATTAGAACAGCCGCCCCTGAACATTATCATCCGGACGCCTCACAGCATCCGCCCACCGCTCGTGTACGAACATCTTTTCTACGCGTTTTATCGTTTTTGATGGTGAAAAGGTGCATGCTTTGTCAATACTCGCAAAGCATATAAAGTCGTCCGGCATGGAATATTCCGAAACGAACACCGGGAATTCCATGCTCCGCAGCCATCTATAAAATCGTTCATGGTCGAAATCGTCGATATACCCCGTCGTGTTAGCATACGGCGGGTCGCAGTATACCGTCGCGCCCGGCGGTATAGCAACATCGCTGTAATCCTTTCGGGACAGTTTCAGTCTTTCCAGACTTTGCAGTCTTTGCAGTCTTTCCAGACTTTGCAGTCTTTCCAGACTTTGCAGTCTTTCCAGACTTTGCAGTCTTTGCAGACTTTGCAGTCTTTGCAGTCTTTCCAGACTTTCGTTTAAGGACGCCCACGGAATAGTTAACGCCGGTAAAATTTCTTGCAACTTCTCGTATTGTTCAGAGGATGGCAACATCCATTGAGATTCGCTAAAATAATGCCTACCCATATAATTCCCAAGGTGTCGGTCGACATCTTTTTGCGTAAGACCGGATAATTTCAGGGCGTCCTGTAAATATTTTCGCAAATACGCTGGTTTAACCCGAAAAACATCTGTATGTATCGCCTTTGTATTCAATGTGCCGTCCGCATTGTATTGAGGTGCCACGTCGCACGCTGCGCACAACTTCAGCACCTTTTGCGTCAGCTCTCCTATTTCATCACGGACTTTTGCAAATTCCCGGACAAATCCTTTCCATGCCAACCGCGCGCTCGTGGGCGTCCCCGCGAAAAATACCGCGTGCAGGTGCTTCTTAAACCGCTCAACCTCCGGATCATACAGATATGACCGCATACCATTCCCAAAGCTCCAGCAAAGCCGCACGTAGGGGTCGATGTCTTTGAGACGGAAGAAATCCTCCCGACTGATCCATCGACATTCATTCCGGTATTTCCCATCGATGGCATCACGGAAGACTTGGGGATATTCCGTAATATCGTTTGCAATGAAACGCCCGAATTTACCAGACAATATGGCAGCGTGAGTTACCGCACATCCTCCGGCGAACAAATCCACGAACGTATGCGACGCGGGAAGATTCGAAATAACCCATTTCGCAATACTATTCTTAGAACCCTTATAAGGTAATCCGTAACTCATAACTAATCTAAATGCGTTGCCATCCTCCGCGCCCTCTCGGCATTTTTGAGGTAGCGCGCCTTGTATTTCTCATTGGCTTTCTCCGGAGGAACCAAGATTACCGTGTTTCTATCGAGCCGTAAAGGCACGAGACCCTTTTCTTTGAGCTCATTGATATAACTCTGCATATATAGATGATTGTTGATTCCAAAAAATGCGGGGGGGCTTACGACGATCCCCCGCGGTGGCGACACAGCTTCCGCGCCGCCGGTTTGCGTTCTTTGCCCGTTTCGTGAGCTTCCGCCTCGGCCTTGCTACTCTTATTCACGCGGCCTCGGATTGTCGAGGGATATACCCTCTGTCAGCTTCCGTTGTGACAGACGCCCAAGCGCCCGATCAAACTCACAACATTAGGGTTAGAACCCCGTTGAGCTACCCGGATTCGAACCGGGAGTACCGCCTCCAAAGGGCGGTGTGTTAACCATTACACCATAGCTCAATAATATGCGTTCCCTTGTTCGGACATATCCTAAACACAGATAACTGGATGTAAAACAATCCGACAAAGACGGTCGTAAATATCAAGGACGAACCATTTGTCTGTTATTCCCGTCACCAAGGTACTTGCATATAGTCTCAAACTGCTACTCCGAGGCCGACCACACCCCGATATACGAATATCAACGCCCAATAGATAGGTTCTTAGGCTCCATCCATCGCTTCATGCCTCATACTTTAATCACAAAGGCAAGCAATTCAATATTTATCAGCTCCCTATCACTTTCATGGCTGATACGGCTACAACATTCTGTTGCAGGCGTGCGGAGGGTGAGAGATTCGAACTCCCGAAGCGTCGCCGCTTGCCGGATTAGTAAGCCGGAGCCTTAAACCACTCGGCCAACCCTCCATAAAAAACCGCCGACATCTCCACTCACCCACGCCACCGCGTAGGGCTTTAATGCCGACGGCACACCATCCGCGTGCTTCACAGCAGGCCAATGGCAAATACCAAACTTAAAATGCGATTTGCGGATTATTGGCAGGAATCCGCTACCTGTGGCATATAGTACTCGTTAAACTGTGTCGGCCGTCCGTCTTCCGTAACGGCCTTCTGTTTGTTCGAGCAAATGGAATATCCCATTTTCCGGAGCCGACTGATGATCCGGCGCAGCTCCGTTGTGTGATACAGCCTCTCAGCCTTGCGAACAGTCAGCCTGCCGCCGGCCTTGAGATAGGCCAGAATTTTATTTTGAGGATCGTGTTTCATGGCCTTTGATGTATTTGCCGCTTTTTCCTCGGATACGGTCGAATTTCCTGAGCCTGCCTTCCAGTTCGTCGATGCGCTTGTACAGGGTATCACGTGCTTGAGTGAGCGCCAATACCTCGTGTTCCCGCTCGATAAGGCGTCCATCCGCTTCATTGCGCTCGCAAAGGCATGTAGCAAGCCGCGCCTCCAGGTCTTCGATCCGTTTCCACATTTTCCACCTGGGCGTCAGGTCGAAGCATAGAAATCTCCTCTTCCTCAAAGTGTTCTTCTCCATAGTATAATTGTTTTAAGGTGTTGCAAATAAGCCGCGCGCACTGTAACTTTAAACTCCATTTCAAAACTGCGCCACCGAAAAGCGCACGCGGGCAAGATGCAGACCTCGCGCCTAAAATGAAATAACCCACTGCTGAAAGAACGGTGCGCAAGGCCTGCCATAGAGCCTGGATAGGCGGTCAAGCCACACCAGGCATAATAATGCTTGATTTATCCCGGTGGTTCTCGCCGCTCATATCATCGCAGCTCGAAGCCTATGCCAGTCTTTCGCGCATTCGGCTATTTGCTTTTGCGGGGCTATCACTTTGAGCCTTGCCCACGGCCCGCCGATGACGCTATTATCGGCCTAACGGATCGCTTTTGCCTTGCAGCGGGGTTAGTGCCAGCAATCAAACCCCTCACCTATGCGGTGGCTATCTTGTAAGTGCGGCAGGATTCGAACCTGCAACCTGCGCCCGGAAATGCGAGGTATTTCAACCTTTGTGCTTCTATTTCGCATCCCTGCACCGCTCTACCTTTGAGCTACACACCTCGTGATGCTATTCCTTTTTGATGTGAAGCCGCTCGACCGGAATGCCTTTCATCTTGGCGATTTCATCCATCGTCACTTCGACAATCTCAGATTCAGGATCAGGTTCATAAACAAGACGAAAACCTAATCTGTAAAGCTCGTCGCAAGTGTAATTGAAAGTCGCATTGCCGTTCTCTATCTTGCACACGACCAATTCTCCAGCACGGAAAATCACCTCCCAAATGTTTGATCCGCTCACAAGCTTATCCCCTACCTGCCAATCCTTGAAAGATTCGGCCTCTTCTTTCGTCGAAGGCCTGATACAAAGATTTGAAACGTCGTTTTTGGTGAGTGCCACCTCGCTACCATCCCCGATGTGCCAACTGTATTTGAAGCCTAATTTGTCTTCGCAACTGGATCCATTACTCACATCTTGGCATAGATAAATACTCCCTTTCTCTACCTGAATACGCCCTTCAACTGGGATGTTGTGGATATTGGCTTTGAATTTCTTACCTTTGCATTGCAGTAAATTTTCCATACTATTTTATTTTTGGTTTATAAGTTTAGTTCTCTATTAACTCTTCCACCCGGAACTCCCGGCCACGGCGCGGGCTTCTTAATCTGCGGCACCGACCTTCCACGTCTTGTGCATGGTAGCGATCAGGTCTATATACCCTTTGTATTCCTCCATCTGCTCGGGACTATAGCCT
>OBCV01000289.1_pt1 | contig 13870 bp, 7 predicted proteins | sample 1496081 | NCBI WGS metagenome assembly OBCV01 (sample SAMN01760943, study PRJEB22395) | human gut metagenome | reverse complement strand
CCATAACCTACGGCATATCAGAAAGCGAGGATAAATTCGCCCTGACATTCTGTGCCGAGAATTATGCCAAAAGCGTCTGCCTCAGCCTGAAAACTGCCGACTGCGTGTTCTCTGACAACTGGTTCGATATCCACGGAAAAGAGCCTGTTACCATAATGATAGACAAAGCCTCCCTCAGCAGAAAAATGACAGCGCAGGAGCTGTCCAGGGAGCTTGAGATAATGCACAATTAGGGCTGTGATTTCAAAGGCTCTGCCTTGTCACCAGCAGTGAAAAGTCGATGCGATCATTAGCAAAACAAAAGCAATGCGGGCGAACGCTGTTCGCCACTACATAAAAAGTTATATCACACATTTTGTAGTGGCTGGCGTCCTTGACAGCCCACTGCTCTGCATTTGCTATCTTCCGTCAATGTTCCCCTGCGTATAAGTAGCCTGAAATAAAATTTTAGGAGGAACTGCTTTGAAAGTAAAACTAAGCAAATACTTGAAGCCCTATGCACTGTTTGCGGTGCTGACACCTCTATCCATGGTGGGAGAAGTGCTGGGCGACCTGCTTCAGCCAAAGCTTATGTCAAAAATAGTTGACGACGGCGTGCTGGGTCAGGATATGAACCTTATCATAAGAACGGGACTTCTCATGCTCCTTGTTCTTATAGGCGGCGGAGCTTGCGGAATTGCGGCTTCTGCATTCGGTGGGATAGCTTCCCAAAGCTTTTCAAGAGATCTGCGTGTGGACGTTTTTAAGCGTGTCATGGGTCTTTCATTTGAACAGACCGACAAGTTCACCACAGGCTCATTGGTAACACGTCTTACAGCGGATATAACCGCTATCCAGCAAATGGTAGACTTCATGTTGAGAATGTTGGTGCGTGACAGCCTGCTGTTCTTCGGCGGAATAATCATGATGCTCACCCTGAACGTCAGGTTCGGTATCATAATTCTCTGTGCACTGCCTGTCGAGATAATCATGATGATAGTAATTCTCAAAAAGGCAAACCCATACTATTCTATCGTTGCAAAACGTCTTGATACCGTAAACTCTGTGGTTCAGGAGAACGTCACAGGCGCAAGAGTAGTAAAAGCCTATGTCAGAGAGGATACAGAAGAAAAGCGTTTTGACGATGCAAATATAAGCCTTATGGAATCAAACCTCCGTGTTCAGACCCTTATGGCTATCCTTCAGCCGCTTCTTATGATAATACTCAATCTGTCTGTTATTGCCGTTATAGTTATAGGCGGCTGGCAGGTGCAGGCACAAGCTATGAAGGTCGGCGAGGTCATGGCGGCTATCACATATCTTACTCAGGTCTTGCATGGCGTAATGATGATGTCTATGATGTTCCAGACCCTCGCAAAGGCTTCCGCATCTGCAAACAGATTGAGAGAAGTCCTTGAAACTGACCCAGTTATAAAAAGCGGCAGCGTTTCCCTTTCAGATAAAACAGGGGGCACAGTGAGCTTTAAAAACGTTTCATTCTCCTATCCTGAAACCAAGGGCAGACCTGTTATCTCAGACTTTACCCTTGATATAAAGTCAGGCGAGAGCGTCGCCATACTAGGTGCAACTGGTTCGGGAAAATCTTCACTTGTAAATCTTATTCCAAGATTTTACGATTGTACAGCAGGGGAAGTCCTCGTTGACGGCGTAAACGTCAAGGATTGTAAGCTTGACGAGCTTAGAAAGAAAGTTGGCATAGTCCTGCAAAAGAGCGAGCTTTTCTCAGGCACAGTTGAGGACAACATAAAATGGGGCGACAAAAACGCTACCCATGAGGAGGTCATCTCCGCTGCACAGGCAGCTCAGGCTGACGAGTTCATTCAGAAGATACCTGCAGGCTATGAGGGTATTATAGCTGAAAAGGGTGCTTCACTGTCAGGCAGTCAAAAGCAAAGGCTTTCTATCTCAAGAGCGGTACTTAAAAAACCTGAGATCCTCATTCTTGATGATTCCACCTCCGCCCTCGACCTTGGCACAGAAGCTAAGCTCCGTGCGGAGATAGACCGCAAAATGAACGGCACTACCCTTATCATAATCGCACAGCGTATCCAGAGCGTAAAATCATGCGACAGGATAGCCGTCCTTGACCACGGCAAGCTTTGTGCCTGCGATACTCATGAAAATCTGCTAAAGACCTGCGAGGTATATCAGGATATCTACGCCTCACAGGTAAAAACGTCAGGAGGTGAAGTGTAATGCCTCCAATGCCTCCAATGGGACCCGGCGGAAGAAAACCGGGCGGACCTCACGGTGCAAGGCTCACAATGGAAAAGCCTAAGGACGCAAAGAACACCCTTAAAAAGCTTATCGGCTATATAGGCAGGAACAGATATCTGTTTTTCGCACTTATCGGTGTAATGCTCATCATAACTCTGCTCAATCTTGCCGCACCGTCAATACAGCAAATAGCCATAGACTGCATTACCCTCACCAAAAAGAAAACAAGCGTTGACTTCAGTTCACTTGGCAAAACGCTCATAGGTCTTGGGGCAGTTTATCTCCTGTCCTCTGTTTTCACCTATATGCAGGGAATATTCTCTGCAAAGCTTTCACAGTACACAGTAAAGACCATGCGTAAAGACTTGTTCTCAAGCCTTGTAAGACTTCCTATAAAATATCTCGATACCCACAGCCATGGCGATATAATGAGCCGTATGACAAACGACGTCGAGAATATCTCCACAACTATCTCTCAGTCTATAGGCTCGCTCATCTCAGGTGTGCTTACAATTGTGGGAACAGTTGTCATAATGCTTCTGTATTCACCGCTTCTTACCCTTATCTCACTGTCTACAGTGTTCCTTACCATATTCGTTTCAGGCGTACTCACAAAGTATATGAAGAAATACTTCATCAAACAGCAGGTGCTTCTTGGCGAGATAAACGGCGAAGTTGAGGAAATGGTAGTCGGATATAGAACGGTCGTTTCCTATGGCAAAGAGCAGGACGCTGTTGACAAGTTCGAGAAAATGAGCAACAATCTGAAAAAATGCGGCATAAAAGCTCAGATATTCGGTGGTGTAATGGGTCCTTGCATGAACTTAATATCTAATTTCGGCTTTATCCTTATCGCTGCATTTGGCGGCTGGTTCGCAATAAAAGGCTTTATAACAGTGGGAACTATTCAGGCTTTTATACTCTATTCAAAACAGTTCTCACGTCCTATCAATGAGATTGCAAATCAGTTTGCGAATATCCAGACCGCAATAGCAGGCGCAGAGCGTATCTTTGAAGTCATGGACGCCGATAAGGAAACTGACGAGGGCAAGGCTGACTTTGAGGTGGAAAACGTCAAAGGCGATATCAGTTTCAAGCATATAGATTTCTCGTATGTTCCTGAAAAGCAGGTGCTAAAAGACCTCGATCTTGAAGTAAAAGCAGGTCAGAAAATAGCCATAGTCGGTGCAACAGGCTCAGGCAAGACCACCATAGTGAACCTCCTCACAAGATTTTATCCCGTTGACAGCGGTGAGATAACCATAGACGGTCAGAGCATTTACGATATCCCGAAAGACAAGCTCAGACGTTCCATAGCCATAGTTTTGCAGGATACAGTGCTTTTTAAGGACACCATAGAGGAGAATATCCGCTACGGCAGAGAAAATGCTACCCTTGATGAAATAAAGGCGGCGGCAAAGTTTGCGAACGCAGACGAGTTCATAGAAAGACTTCCCGAGGGTTACGACACAGTGCTTGCCGAGGGCGGCTCAAACCTTTCACAAGGTCAGCGTCAGCTTCTCTCCATAGCAAGAGCAGTGCTTGCCGACCCGAAGATACTTATTCTTGACGAAGCCACTTCCTCAGTTGATACCAGAACTGAGATGCACATTCAGTCCGCAATGGTGGCTCTTATGAAAAACAGAACGTCCCTTATCATCGCTCACCGACTTTCCACTATCCGTGACGCTGATAAGATAGTCGTTATCGACGGAGGACGTGTTGCAGAGCAGGGTAGCCATGAGGAGCTTATCGCCGCCAAGGGCTGTTACTACAGACTTTATCAGACGCAGTTCTCAGGCGTTAAGACCTGATACAATGGTGTTTGGAAAACGTATATAGCCAATATCGTACGTTCAAACAAATCAAGGCACAGGAAAACCTCTCCTGTGCCTTTTTTATGCGCCAAAAAAAGACGGCTCTCATAAGAAAGCCGTCCTTAATGTTATCTGAAATATTACTTAGAAATAAGTGCCAGAGTATCTCTTGCAATGAGAAGCTCCTCATTTGTAGGGATAACGTAAACCTTTGTCTTAGAATCGTCTGTGGAGATCTCCTTGAGTATTCCACGGCAGAGATTTTTCTCAGCGTCAATGTGGATACCGAGGATATCGAGATTTGAGCAAGCAGCAGCTCTTACCTCAGGTGCGTTCTCACCGATACCGCCTGTGAAGATAACAGCGTCAAGACCGTTCATTGCAGCAGCGTATGAGCCTATGAACTTCTTGATCTGATAAGCGAATATCTCGCTTACGATAAGAGCTCTCTCGTTGCCCTCGCTTGCAGCAGCCTGAATATCTCTGTTGTCAGAACCGATGCCTGACAGACCAAGGAAGCCTGACTTCTTGTTCATGTATTCTGTCATCTGGTCAGGTGTAAAGCCCATTTTCTTCTCAACATAGTCAACAGCAGAAGGGTCAACAGAACCGCAGCGTGTGCCCATTACAAGACCGTCAAGAGGAGTGAAACCCATTGATGTGTCAACAGACTTGCCGCCGTTGATAGCTGTGATAGATGAGCCGTTTCCAAGGTGGCATGAAACTATCTTAAGCTCCTCGATAGGCTTGCCCATTACTCTTGCAAGCTCGCCTGAAACAAATCTGTGTGATGTTCCGTGGAAGCCGTATTTTCTTACATGAAGATCAGTGTAGCACTCGTATGGCAGACCGTAGAGATAAGCCTTTCTTGGCATTGTTGAGTGGAAAGCAGTGTCGAATACGACTACCTGTGGTGTGCCTGCTGGGATAACTGCCTTGCAGGCTCTCAGTGCAAGAGCGTGTGGGTGGTTATGTACAGGTGCAAGCTCAGCCAGTGAGTCGATCTGGTCGATAACTTCGTCTGTTACAAGGCAGGTCTCCTTGAATATCTCAGCACCCTGAACTATTCTGTGACCAACGGCTGATATCTCAGACATAGAGTCGATGACCTTTGTTTCGCCTGATGTGAGTACCTCAACGAGCTTTTCAAAAGCCTCAGTGTGAGTAGGAAAATTGCAATCCTCCTCGATGTGTCTGCCGTCGCCTGTCTTTGCGCTCACATGGCCGTCGATACCGATACGGTCGCAGTTGCCCTTTGCGATAACAGACTCGTCCTTCATATCCAGAAGCTGATATTTAAGTGATGATGAACCTGCATTTACAACTAAGATTTTCATTGGAAAAAATCTCCTCCCGATTATAATATGTCAGATAACGGGCTTGACTTTAAGCCCATAATATCATATACTTATAGTATATCAATATTAATGATAAATTTCAAGAGCTTTTTTCATAAATATACATATTGCACAATTTTTTTACTAGGGCTTAACATATTAGTATCATAATTCGCAGTAAGCTTTTGAAAGACGGAATAAAATAAGCATAGGGTAGAAAGAGGAGTAAAAAATGAAAATTGCGGGAATAGTTGCGGAATATAATCCGTTCCATAACGGACATAAATATCAGATACAAGCCACAAGACAGGCTGGCGCAGAGGGTATCGTCGCAGTAATGAGCGGCGATTGCGTGCAGCGTGGCTCAGCGGCTGTTTTCTCAAAATATGACAGAGCGCAGGCTGCTATAAGAAACGGTGCAGACCTTGTTATAGAACTGCCATGCCCGTTCTCATGTTCAAACAGTGAGGTCTTTGCAAGAAGTGCAGTAAGGCTTCTTGCAGGTCTCGGGGAGGACGTGGTAACGACCTTGTCTTTCGGCTGTGAAAGCGGTGATAGGAACGCCCTTGAACAGGCAGCTGAAATATCCGCAATGCTTGAAAATTCACAGCAGGTAAGAGAACTTTTATCTCAGGGAAAGTCCTACCCGCAGGCTATGTATGAAGCCTCCATAGGTCTTTATGGCAGAACCGCCGAAGAGATATTCTCCACACCAAATAACGTTCTTGCAGTGGAGTATATAAAGGCGGCAAAGCGTATAGCCCCATGGCTAGTGCCTTATGCCGTAAAGCGTGAAGCTGTCGCACATGATTCTCAGGCAGAGTCTGGTGATTTTGCTTCGGCTTCTCATATAAGAGAGCTTATAAAAGAGGGCGGTGAGTGGCAGAAATTTGTTCCATATGATTTTGAGGGCTGTAAGCCGTCCTTTACCCGGCAGGCAGGCAGAGAAATGCTTTTCAAGCTCTGCACAGCTTCAAGAGAAGATTTTCTAGCCCTACCTGACTGCGACGAACACCTTGCCAACAGATTTATGTCTGTCGTAAGCTCCTGCCCTGAAACTATGGATATCTTTGAACAGCGTATAAAGTCAAAGAATATCACCATGGCAAGAGTAAGAAGAATGGTCCTGCACCTTGTTCTCGGCATCAGAAAGGACGATATCAGACAAGTGCCATACGGCAGGATCCTTGCCTTTAACCGCACAGGCACACGCATACTTGCGCAGGCTGAGAACAGAACTCTGGAGTATGATACCTCGCTGAAAAAGCTTGAGGATATCTCCGACTATGCAAAGCGTGTTGCTTTCCTTGAAAAGAACGCAGTAAGACTTAGAGAAACAGCGGCATACGGCAGATGTATTTCAAACGAGTATACAAGAAAGATAACCATAACCTGATATAAACAGGAGGGCGGAAAATGAGAAGAATGAAAGGTGCGGCAGGGCTTTTGACAGCTTTGCTCTTGGCTTTTCAGCTTTCGGCGCAGACTTTTGCACTTGCCAACGAGGATAACGGCATAAAAGTCGTTCCCGTAAACTTTACCCATAACGGCTATAGCTATGAGATAGAGGGCGTGGCCAAAAGCACAGACGGTGACTATCAGATGAAGTCCCCTGCAAGACTAGCTGCCCGAAAGCTCCCATCCACCTATGACCCAAGAAGCTCAGGAGAGATCACAACAGTAAAAGATCAGGCTTCAACAGGTGCTTGCTGGGCATTCTCAGCCCTTGCCTGCGCAGAACAGGATCTTATCAAAAAGGGGCTTGAAAACCCCTCCACAGAATTTTCAGTGCCTGCCTTGGTGCTGTCCTCAAATTCAGGCACAGCCACAGGTAAAGACGATTTTTCATCAGGGGGAAACTGGCTCTTTGCGGCCTCCGCCCTTGCAAATGGTCAGGGACTATGCTATGAGGATTACGAGCCGTTTTTAGAATCCGGCACAGGGAATATGATAGTTTCCGAAAATAAGAAAAGCGTCAGCGAATACAGGCTGAATTATGTCATGGAGCTTTCAAGCACCACGCAGGTGAAGCGTAAAATAATGGAGCTTGGAGCAGTTTCCGCAAGCTATTTTGCAGGAAATGGCTATATGAATCATAACAATACTGCCTACTATGATCCCGACGCCTCAAAAAACACTATCATAAATCATTCCGTTACAGTGGTGGGCTGGGACGATAACTACAGTAAGGATAATTTCAGATATAAGCCTGCCAATAACGGTGCATGGCTTGTGAAAGGCTCGTGGGGCGCAGATCAGGATAATGACGGCTTCTATTGGGTGTCCTATGACGAAGCAGAGTTCGGACAGTTTTGCTGCTATGACTTTGAAGAAAGCTGTGATAATACATATCACTACAGCAAAATGACAGGCTATGTTGTGAATGCCAGCAATGACGGCTCTGTTTACGGTGCAAATGTTTTCACCGCTAAAGCCGATGAAAAGCTTGATAAAGCAGGCTTTATGTATGTGGGCAAAACGGGCAGTGCGGATTACACCCTAAGCGTCTATACCGACGTTTCCGACAGCGACCCTATAGGCGTCCTTGAAACGCAGATAAGCGGCTCAGTGTCCGCAAACGGCTTTTATACAGTTGACTTTCCCGAGGATATTCTCCTTGAAGAGGGCGAGAAATATTCCATTTCAGTAAAATTCAGCGGCGACAGCGGCAGGGGATATCTCCTTGCAGAAAGCGACCGAACATCAAAGGCGCAGTCAGGGCAAAGCTATATTTCTCTTAACGGCAAATATTGGTCTGATGTTGGAGCAGATAAGACCGACTCCATAGGAAGTCTTTTTATCTATGCTTATACTGACGATACTGCAAAGCCCGATAAAAGTTCACTTGAAAGCGCCCTTGCGAAGTACGGCACCCTTGCAGGCTGTGAAAGGGAAGCAAACAACGCCCGAACGGTGCTTGCAGATGAAACTGCTTCTAAAAACGATATCTCAAACGCACAAAAGCTCCTTATCTCCGCCGCAGAAGAGCATGACGAAGCCCTTGTTATAACCACAGAAGCCCAGTGGGAAAGCTTTGCAAATCGTGTCAGCAGTGGCGAAAGCTTCGAGGGTAAGCTAGTCACCCTTGAAGGCGACCTTGACTTTGACGGAAAAACTATCTCACCTGTAGGCGATTCTGAAAACCCATTCATGGGCTATTTTGACGGCAACGGACATCTTATAAAAAACGCAGTTATCTCCTCAGAGGAGTATTCAGGGCTTTTTGCATACATAAAAAATGGTGCAGAGATAAATAACATTTCCCTGAAAAACTGTATAGTGAAAGGCGATTACGCAGGTGGAATAGTGGGTTTTTATCAAGGAACAGCCATAAAAGCCTGCACCTTTGACGGCACAGTGTCAGGAGAAGTCTATTCAGGTGGCATCATAGGAAGACAATCCTGCGGTATCATAACAGAGTGTTCTTCAAACCTAAGGGAAAACAGCTCCGCCATTACAAATGCCTTTATAGGAGGCAGGGATATTGCCGTTTCCGTTGTGAACGCATACGGCTGTTACAGCAATGACAGCGACAGCTTGGTTTCAAGCCTCTCTGCAAAAAATGCACTTTCTCAAGGGGCATATGCAATGAATACCTACGGTGAAAAGTTCAAAGACAGCGCAAAGTGGACAATGGACGGCACTCTTGTGCGCCAGACCTCATATACCGAGCAGGCTTCCCATAAGATAACATTCTCCGCTGTGGCACAGACCATAGAAGTCTGCACCGACTATGCAGGCAAAGCCGTGTTCCCGAATGTGAACGTTCAGCAGGGCTGCACTCTCGGCTGGTATCGTAAAGGTGAACCTGTGAACAGCAACACAGTTTTCACAGAAAACACCACAGTTTCCGCAAAAGTCACCCCAAGTGACAAAGCGAAGATAGATTATATCCTTAACGGTGGCGAAAACAGCCCCCTCAACACTTATGAGCTTGGTGAGGGCGAAACCGCACAGCTTTCCGCCCCCACAAAAGAGGGCGCACAGTTCACAGGCTGGTATGCCGACTCACAGCTTGAGAGCGAGCCTATAACGTCCGTGAGCTTTTCAGACGGCTCAAAGACGCTTTATGCAGGCTGGAAAGTCAATACCTGCAAGGTCGATTTCACCGATATAAACGGCACAGTTTTGTCATCTCAGACCGTAGAATACGGCAAAAGTGCCGATCCGCCCAAAGCACCGACCATAAAAGGCAAACGCTTTACAGGCTGGGATAAAGACTTTTCAAAAGTCACATCCCATATGACAGTGCAGGCGGTCTATACCGACAGAAAGCTTATAAAAGACTGTGAGATATCAGGCTTTAAAACACATATGACATTCACAGGCTATGAGCTTGCTCAAAGCAGTATAACGCTTTCCTATGGCGATACCACTTTGACAAATAATAAAGACTATACCATTGACTATGCCGATAATATAGCCGCAGGCAAGGGCAAAATGATAATAACAGGCATTGGCGGATACAGCGGCACTATAGCCAAAGCATTCGACATTCTTCCAAAGTCCGCCCAATTGACAAGCGTCTATTATGTTGATGCGCTCTCCTACACAGGCAAGCCTATAAGACCTGACGTTATGGTAACAGACGGAGGAAAATTTCTTCTTCCTGAACATGATTATACTGTTTCCTATAGCTCAAATACAAAAATAGGCGTTGGAAAAATGATCATAAGCTTCATGGGCAACTATCAGGGTACGATAACAAAAACTTTTACCATTTATCCTGCAAAACAGGAGATACAATCTTTGCAAACAAGATATAAAGGCTTTTTTATCGACTTTGCTCAGAAAGGCTCAGCCACAGGATATGAATTGCAATACAGTACACGCTCTGACTTTGCAGGTGCAAAAACCTTGATCATATCCTCAAACAAAACGGATAAAAAGACAGTTTCAAACCTGACGGCAGGGAAGAAATATTATGTAAGAGTGCGTTCGTATACAATAATCGGCGGCAAGCGTTATAACGGCGCATGGTCTGATACAAAGAGCGTGACCACCGCAAAATATGATATTGCCAAAGCTAAGGTAGCAGGCATAAAAAACAAGTCTTTCACAGGCAAGAACATCACCCAAAGCATAACAGTCACATATTCGGGCAAGACCCTTAAAAACGGCACAGACTATATAGTGAAATATTCCGCCAATAAGAATATAGGCACAGCTAAGGTAACAGTAACAGGAAAAGGCTCGTATGGCGGAGTGATAACGAAGTCTTTTGTCATCACCCCTGCAAAGCAGACCATACAAAAGCTCATGCCGGTGAAAAAAGGCTTTTATATAGACTATGCACAGAAAGGCTCTGCTACAGGCTATGTGATATCCTACGCTGAAAATATATCTTTCAGCGATGCAAAGACAGTTAAGGTGACCTCAAATAAGACCGACAAAAAGACCGTAACAGATCTTAAAAGCCAAAAGACATATTTCGTCCGTGTGAGAAGCTATACAGCCACAGGGACCAAGACCTATTTCGGACAGTGGTCTGATATAGCCAAAGTTTATACCAAATAATTATCCATGTTATCGGGAGGGATAGCAATGACCACAAAAACAAAGCTTGTAAAAAGAATATTCTCATCGCTCTTGACAGCCGCACTTGCAGTTCCAATGACGGCTCTCACTGCCCATGCAACAGGGGAGGCTTTCTTCTATCCGCCTAAAAACCCCGTCATGACCGATCAGCAGTTTGAAGTTTCCGTGACATTTTCTGCAGATTCAGAGATAGGAAGCGTTCAGGCAAATATCGCCTATGACGATTCCGTTATAGAATTTGTGTCAAGCGACAACGCCTCAGGCGGCGGAGGAGTTCTTACAGTAAACGGATTTCCTGATACCCCCTCTTCAGAAGTGGATTTCAGCTTTACGTTCAAAGGTCTGTCGGCAGGAAATGCAAATATAAGCCTGCAAAGCTGTCAGATATATTCCCCTGATTCAGAGCTTATCGGCTCGCCTACCGCCTATTGCGTCATAACAGTTGGAAGCGATAAGGTGGAAACTAAGACCGAAACAGAAACCACGACCACCACCGAAAAGACCACCACCACCACTACCACTAAGACCGCACCTTCAAACGGCATACCCGATAAAGGCGTTCTTACAGCCCTGACAGTGGATAACGGTGAGCTTTCTCCTGCCTTTGCCTATAATGTCTATAACTATACAGTGAACGTTGACAATTCCGTTACCAATGTTGAGATAGAGGGAACAACAGCAAGCCCCTCTGATTATATATGGTATACAGGCACAAGCGAGTGTCAGGTGGGCGAAAATGTACGAACCATAACCGTCACAGACGTTGACGGCAATGCCGCCACCTATACTGTCACCATAATAAGAGCCGCAGGCGGAGATGAACAGCAGACCCAGACCGTCCAAAAGAAAGACAGCTCCGATACTTCATCTGCCGTGTCCAAAAACGCAAATGTTATGGACCAGTATAAAAAGATGCTCAATACCGCCCTTGCTATCGTCCTTATTGTCCTTGTTATCGCACTTGTCGTAATAATTATCTGGATAAGAGGAAAGATCAAAGGCGGCAAAAAGGATAAATAAGTTCTGTGTAAAGAGATGATAAACAGCCAAAAGTGGCGTATCAACGTGCTTTTGGCTGTTTGTGACAGCATTTGTCACTCTGCTTACACGAATACACATTTTTTTTACAAAAATCACACAAAAACAAGTATAATTTCGACACCTGCCAGAGTATAATGTAAACATGCTGATGGTGATTCAGTTTAGGGAGTGGCTCCAATAGGGGCTGCTTTTTTTTATGCTTCAAAAACTTTTTTCATGAATTCTTCTGTGGAGATGATCCCGCTGCGATTGTATCTGTAAAGACCAAAAAGGCAGCGCTCATCTTCTTTTTTTATTATATTGATTTTTTCCTCTACTCCAAGACTAGCCTCAAACCCCATGTTCTTTACGAGCCGATTTGCACTTTCGCAGGTTATGCCGAAAGGATAGGTGTAAACGTTTGGCTGAAAACCACAGTGTTCATCGCAAAGCGTTTGAAGCTTTGTGGTGTCGTTAAGAAATATCTTTCGGTAATCCTCGTAGCTTTCCCCCTCTAGCTGACCGACTCCACGCCTGCCATCAAGATTGTGCATATCGTAAGAGTGATTGCATATCTCCACATGACCGCTGTCACGAAGCACCGAAACGTCCTGCCAGTCAAGATAAGAGTAAGCAGGATCAGGCTCAGCCTCCTCGCAGGCAGCGTCAGTGTAAGCCCCTACAATAGATACAGTGGCTTTCATATCGTATTTTTCAAGAAGCGGCAGAAGATATTCTCTGTAGTTGTAAGTGCCGTCATCAAAGGACAGTATAATAGGCTTCTCAGGCAGCTCGCCCCCACGCTTCACATATCTTATAACGTCATTTACAAAAACAGTAGTGTAGCCGTTCTGCTTCAGATAAAGCAGATCCTTTTCAAGCTCGATAGGCGTTATGACATACTCACCGCTGCGATCTTCGTTTTTTACGATGCTGTGATACATTAAGATCGGAAGCTTTATCCCATCTGTTTTTTCTTCTTTTGCAAAGGTCGGCATAACAGCCACCGCCGCCAGCATAGTAAGCACAGCTATAACACAAAGCATCACCCTTTTTCTTATCCTTAGACTTATGTACATATTTTATTTACCCCCTTTTTACCTATTTTTATTCACCTCCATATCATTAATTGCATCATAAGTTCACAAAAAATATGCTTGTGGTACTTGAAATAATTGTGCAATTATGATATAATAAACACGTAATATCGCATTGTTGTGTGCTGCGTTAAAAACAAGTTCATAAGGGGGAACTGTATATGAAAACGTTGCGTTCAAAGCTGCTTTTGGCAATGCTTTCAATCGCACTTATCATCACGGTGCTGCTCAGCTTGGTTTCCGTGTATTTTATAAACGTTTCTGCAAAGGATACGCTCAAAAGCACCGCTGAACCACTGGCTGTTCAGGCGGCTAAGAATTTTGACTCGACGATCAGCTCTTATACGAATAATATAGTTTCGACCGTAAAGTCTGATTCTTTTTTAGGGGCAAAAACTGACGCTGACAGACTGAAGGCGGTAAAAAGTGGCTTTGCAGACAACACAGGCTTCTATCTGAATTTTACGGTTTTTGACAGCAATGGCATTGTGCTTGCAACAGATAATGAAATGGTATCGTCATCAGTTGAAAAGGAACACATCGTAAGCGCTTGCGAAAGAAGCTCGGCTTATATAACCAATATATATTCCTTTGGCGGTAAGAATTATTTTTCTATACTTGCTTCAACAAAGTCTGGCAACTCAGAACAAAAAGTCGCTTGTATTACCATTCAGAGCGATATGCTTGTCAATGCTCTTAATGAATATACCTTCGGAAAATCCGGCTATGTTTATCTTGTTGGTAAAGACGGAGAGATCCTTCTTCATAAGGATACCGATCAGATAGGTAAAAATGCCCTTGAGATCGGTAAGAAAGATGAAGAATATACGGAAGTGACAAATGC
>OBCV01000273.1_pt1 | contig 14920 bp, 9 predicted proteins | sample 1496081 | NCBI WGS metagenome assembly OBCV01 (sample SAMN01760943, study PRJEB22395) | human gut metagenome | reverse complement strand
CAGGGTTTCAAATGACGGCCTGAGAAATGCTTATAGCATGACCGCTGTAAATCAGACAGAGGTACTTCAGATAACTGCCACAACAACCAATGCAAAGCTTTCTTCTGACCTTTGTAACATCATGGCTGACGTCGCTCCGAGCTTTCTTATAAGAGTTATCGGTGCAGGCTCAGTTGAAAAGATAGGTGATGCTGAAGTTTACAATACACCTGTTTCTCCTAACACCACTAAAAATGTTGCCCTTGGCTTTGTTGGTGGCTTGATGGTGGCTGTTCTAGTGATACTTGTTATCGACTTCTTCGACAACACTGTAAAGAATTCTGATGAGCTTGGCGACATTTATCAGAAGCCTATCGTTGGTGAGATAATGAATATTGGCGGAAAGACTTCTAAAAAGGATGAAGGTTCTTCTGCTGACAGAAAAAAACAGCTTCTGTTCAATAATAAGGATATACCGTTTAATATTGTAGAGAACTACAAAACAATGCGTACAAACCTTATGTTTACACTTTCTACAACACGAAATAAGATAGTTGTCGTTTCTAGCCCTAATCCAAGTGAGGGTAAGTCTGTAACAGTTGCAAACCTTGCAGCTTCAATGGCTGAAACAGAAAATAAGGTTCTTCTTATTGACGCTGATATGAGAAGACCTGTTCAGCACAGAAACTTCAAGTTAAAAAACAATGTTGGACTTTCAACAATACTGAGTGGTGAAAGCACATTTGATAAGTGTGTGCATGAAACCAAGAATGGCAATTTTGCTGTTCTTACATCAGGCGTTTTGCCTCCAAACCCGTCAGAGCTTCTTGCTTCTGAGAAAATGCGTGAATTGCTTGAATATGTTCAGCATAAGTATGATTATGTTATTGTCGACGGAACCCCGCTGCTTCCTGTAACTGACGTAATGAGCCTTGCAGACGAGGTCGCAGGCGTTCTTCTTGTGGCGAGATATGGAAGAACTACATATCAGGAGATAGAGGAGTCTATGAAGAAGCTTGAGATAGGCGATTGCAATCTGCTTGGGTTTGTTCTTAATGATATTTCCGCAAAGAACGGTTCTCATTACGGATACAAGTATAGCTACAAGTATAAATATGACTACAGCTATAAATACGGTGGGAAGGATACTTCTGCCGAAAGTTAAATGACATGGAGATGTTAGATTGACTACCGATTATCACAGCCACATACTGCCGAATATCGATGACGGCTCTGACAGCATCAAAACATCACTTAAAATGATAAAAATGATGAAACAGCAGGGCATAGGTATAATTGTGGCAACACCGCATTTTTATATGCACAGGGAAGCTTCTTTAGACAGTTATCTTGTCAAACGGCAAAATGCTTATGAGAAGCTCATGGCATCTGACCCTGCCGTGAAGGATATACATATTGGTGCTGAGCTGGCTATAGAAAAAGGCATCAGCGTATTAGGAGAACTTGAAAAACTGTGTATCAGCGGAACAAGACTTATTCTTCTTGAACCACCATTCACTCAGTATAACAGTTGGATCGTCGAGGAGATAGACGAGATAGCAAATTCTCGAAGGCTTATTCCGATAATCGCCCATGTACATAGATATATGGGCGTTTATTCAAAGTCAGATCTGAAAAGTCTGATGTCTGTGGATGCAGTTTTTCAGATAAATGCAGAAGCTTTTGAGCATTTTTCCACTAGACGTTTTGTTAATAAGCTTATTTCAAGTGGCAGAGATTTTGTCTTTGGAAGCGATGCTCATAATCTTGATGATAGAAAACCTAATTTTGATCTTATAGCTAAAAGATCTGGAAGTGAAAATATAAGACGTTCTGATAAAGTACTCATGTCTGCTATGGCTGACGAAGAAAGAATGTTTGCTTTTTAAGTATAGAAAAAATATTGATGATATTATAAATAGCCTGCACTGTGCCATTGAGGGGTGGCCATGGTGTGATCTTATTCATTGCTTTAATTGAGCGGAGGTATGTTTTATTTATGGAGAAAACAAGTGAAAACACAGTTCAGGTGTGGAAAAACAAAAAGATAAAACATTGGATGCTTATTGCATTCTTTCTGTGTTTCTATGATATTGTTGCCGTAAATCTATCCTACATTTTCGGACTTTTCATCAGATTTGACCTTACTTTTTCTGCAATACCAAAGGAGTATATGCTTGCCTATGTAAAGTTTGCTCCAATATATACAGCTTTCTGTGTTGTGGTGTTTTTTGTGTTCAAGCTTTATAATAGTTTGTGGAGATTTGCTAGCATTGGCGAACTGTCAAGGATATTTTTGGCCTCGATAGTTACTACCATATTCCAGACTGTTGGTATAACATTACTCTTCATGAGAATGCCTGTGGCTTACTATATAGTAGGAGCGGGAACTCAGTTCGTGCTTATAACAGCAGTGCGTTTTGCCTATAGATATGTTACCCTTTTAAGAGCAAAACGGGTAACAAATCAGGTGGCAGTGCATAATGCAATGGTCATTGGTGCAGGTGCTTCGGGTCAGATGATCCTTAAAGAGCTTACGATGTCAGAACGTGCAAATGCAAGACCACTCTGCATAATCGATGATAACCCAAATAAGTGGGGAAGAAATATCGGAGGAGTTCCTATCGTCGGTGGCCGTGATTGCATTATGGAAAGCGTCAAAAAGTATAATATTGATCAGATCCTTTTTGCAATCCCAACTGCATCACCCGAGAACAAAAGGGATATCCTTAATATTTGTAAGGAAACAGGCTGTGAGATGAAACAGCTTCCGGGCGTTTATCAGATAACAAATGGTGAGGTGCTTCTCAGCAAGATGAAGCCTGTTGCGGTCGAGGATCTGCTTGGAAGAGAGCCTATCAGAGTAAACATGGACGAGATATTCCAGCACCTTAAGGGTAAGACCATATTGGTAACAGGTGGCGGTGGCTCTATCGGAAGCGAGCTTTGCCGACAGATAGCAGGTCATGAGCCTAAACAGCTTATCATATTTGACATTTATGAAAACAATGCTTATGAAATAGAGCAGGAGCTAAAACGTAAATATGGCAGTAAACTCAATCTTGTGACGCTTATCGGCTCTGTTCGTGACAGCAGACGTATCAATGACGTTTTTGAAAAATACAAGCCTGATATCGTTTATCACGCTGCAGCACATAAGCACGTTCCGCTTATGGAAACAAGCCCTAATGAAGCTATCAAAAACAATGTTGTTGGTACATACAAGACAGCCTATGCAGCTTTGAAGCATGGCACAAAGAGGTTTGTGCTTATAAGCACCGATAAGGCTGTAAACCCTACTAATATTATGGGTGCAAGTAAAAGACTCTGCGAAATGGTCATCCAGAGCATGGACGCTATCAGCAAGGCAGGCAGAACTGATCTTCTACCTATGCTCCATGCACACGTTGATGAAATGACAGACGGTATGCTTGAGAACGATCCGATAGACGAGATAGCTGTTGATAATATAGAGAGCAGTGAAGCGGTTAAGATCGAAAGCGTTGGCAATAAGGACAGAAATGGCACACAGTTTGTTGCAGTTCGTTTTGGAAACGTTCTTGGAAGCAACGGCTCTGTAATCCCACTGTTCAAAAAGCAGATAGAAGCAGGCGGTCCTGTTACAGTTACTCACCCTGATATCATAAGATATTTCATGACTATACCTGAGGCTGTGAGCCTTGTTCTTCAGGCAGGCACATACGCATGGGGCGGCGAGATATTTGTCCTTGATATGGGTGCGCCTGTGAAGATAGACACACTTGCGAGAAATCTTATCAGACTTTCAGGATATAAGCCTGATGTAGATATCAAGATAGTTTACTCAGGTCTGCGTCCTGGCGAGAAGCTTTTTGAGGAGAAGCTTATGGCAGAGGAGGGCATGATGAAAACGGATAATGAGCTTATCCATATCGGAAAGCCTATACCGTTTGACACAGAAACGTTCCTTGGTCAGCTTGGGGAGCTTGCTCGTGCAAGCTATAACAATGACGAAAATATCGTTGAAATGGTCGAAAAGATCGTTCCAACATTCAATCCTGTAGGTGATAAACCAACAGGTAATGAAAAATATGGCAGAAACGATGTTGCAGTTTCTGCGGCAAAATAATAAAAGATCCATATTTCAGCACTGCGGGGATTTCTGCGGTGCTGTTTTTATCCCTAAAATTTCACACTTTTTCTTGATGCTACTTGAAAAAAGGCAGTTTATGTGGTATAATGAATAATGAATGTAAATTTGCGTAAAGGACTATTTCTATATGAAAAAATGGAGAATAAACAGACCTGACCCTGTGAAAACTGCAGAGTTTATGAACAAGTGTGACTTGAAAAGCCTTACCCTAGACGTCATGACTTCAAGGGGTTTCACTGACTTTGACAGCCTTGCTGATTTTTTTAAAGGCGAAGAACTTAGTGATCCTTTTCTTATAAAAGATATGGCTATAGCCGCCGAGGTGATAAACAAGGCGGTTGATCAGTATGACCTTATTTGTATTTACGGTGACTATGACTGCGATGGAGTTACGTCCACCACTATACTTTACAATTATCTTGAAAGCATGGGCGCAAACGTTATGTACTATATTCCTGAGCGTGAGGCTGGATATGGCATGAACATGGAAGCTATTGAAATGCTTGCAGAAAAGGGTGTTAAGCTTATCGTCACTGTGGATAACGGCATTTCCGCGGTTGAGGAAGCTGAACGTATTGCAGAGCTTGATATGGAACTTGTTATCACAGATCACCACCAACCGCCTGAGAAGCTTCCGAGGGCAAGGGCTATTGTTAATCCGCATCGTGCAGATTGTCCTTCGTCATACAAAGACCTTGCAGGAGTTGGTGTAGCTTTCAAGCTTTGTGCTGCACTTGACGGTGGCAGTTACGACACTGTTATGGAACAGTATGCCGACATTTGTGCTATCGGTACAGTTGCGGACGTTGTGCCACTCACAGGGGAAAACAGAACTATTGTTAAGCGTGGTCTTGAATATCTTGCAAACACCGAAATATTGGGACTAAACTATCTTATAGATAAAGCAAAGCTTGATAGAAATGCTCTTGACTCAACAGGCATTGCTTTTAGGATTGCCCCTGTTATAAACGCTTCGGGCAGATTTGGCTCACCACTTACAGCGGTAAAAACACTTCTAAGCGAAGACCCAGAGGACGCTGAAAATTATGTTGACACTCTTTTAAATCTTAACGCCCAGCGCAAGCAGACGGAAACAGAGATAATGACAGAAATAGTAAACCATATAAACGCTCACCCTGAAACTCTTGACCATAGAGTGCTTGTGCTTTCAGGCAAGGGCTGGCACCACGGAGTTATTGGCATTGTTTCTTCACGCATTTTGGAATTTTACGGAAAGCCAAATGTTATAATCTCCATTGATGATGATGGAAACGCACGAGGCTCTGCGAGAAGCGTAAAGGGCTTCAATATATTCAAGTGTTTTCAGCATTGCGGAGAGCTGCTTGATAAATTTGGTGGACATGAGTGTGCAGGAGGTCTGTCACTGAAGGCTGAGAACATCGAAAAATTCACTCATATGGTGTATGAATACAGCGATCCTATGGAGAAATTCCCTAGCGTTGAGCTTATAGCGGATAAGCTTCTTATGCCGCAGGATATCAACCTTGATAATGTAAAGGGTCTTGCCGCAATGGAGCCTTTTGGTGCAGAGAACCCTGCTCCAGTTTTTGCAATGCTTGGAGTAAGAGTAGATAAGATAATACCGCTGTCACAGGGCAAGCATACAAAGATCGAGTTTTCATACGGAAGTTATAGAGGACAGGCTCTTATTTTCTCCCTTGCACCTGAAAAAGCTTGTTTCGCAGTTGGCGATAAGCTTGATATGCTCGTGGAGCTTGGAATAAATGTGTTCAATAACCGTGAGTCCATATCCATAAGAGTTATCGACCATAGATTGAGTGGAGTAAAGCAGGAAAGATATTTTGCGGCAAAGGATTGTTATGAAAAGCTCATGCGCGGGGAACAGCTTCCTGCAAGTTTTATAAGAAAAATAATCCCGACAAGGCAGGAGCTTATCGGAGTATATAAATACATAAGTGCAGTTAAGAATATTACGTTGGATAATCTTTTCATGAAAATATCAGGCGACAGCATGAATTATTGCAAACTGCATATTTGCGTTGATATTTTCCGTGATAAGGGTCTTATCGAGTTTAGACCCGCAACTATGAAAATAAGCTACGTTGTGCCGAAACAAAAGGTAAATCTTGAGGACTCTGAAACTCTTGTTAAGCTGAATGAAATGCTTGGAAAGGCAGGTAACTAAAATGTCAGATAAAGAGAATATTTTGCTTGATCCTGCTGAAATGGATAAGATAGAAAAAATGCCTGAGATAAAAACTGTCAGTGAAGAAGATCTTCCTGCCGAATCCGAGGTTAAAGAGCAGTTTGAAGAAAAGCCTGCTCCTACGGCTTCGCCTGACTATACCGACGCTGTGCCTGAAGCTTCAAAACCTGAGCATATAGGTGAGAGGTCGGTGTGTTCCATTGATGCACTTATTCAGAAAATACTTGATGGCGAGAGGCAGTACGATCTGTCAAAAATCGTTTCCGCCTATGAACTTGCTGAAAAGTATCATCAAAATCAGAAAAGAGAGTCTGGCGAGCCGTATATAACCCACCCGCTGTCTGTTGCATATATTCTTTTGGAGCTTGGCATGGATACTGATACTATTTGTGCAGCACTTCTTCATGACGTTGTGGAGGACACTCCATGCACTCTTGAAGAATTACAGAAGAATTTTGGCTCAGACGTTGCAATGCTTGTAAATGGCGTTACAAAGCTGAAAAAGGTAGAAACTTTCACCAAAGACGAGCAGAAAGCCGAGAATATCAGAAAAATTCTTCTTGCAATGAGCGAGGATATTCGTGTTATTATCATAAAGCTTGCAGATAGACTTCACAATATGCGTACTCTTAATTATTGCAAAGATTCAAAACGCAGAACTATCGCCCATGAAACAATGAACATCTATGCACCGATAGCTCACCGCCTTGGAATACGCTCAATTAAAGATGAGTTTGAAGATCTTGCTTTTTACTATCTTGATCCTTATGCTTATGCCGAGATAGACGAGCAAATGCAGCTCAGAAAGGGCAGCCGTGAACAGCTTGTTGAAAACATCAAGCACAAGATACATGACAGGCTTGAAAAGGATTTTGACCCTGTTCCCCTTATCGAGGGTCGAGTTAAAAGCAATTATGGTATTTATAAAAAAGTGTATCGTGACGGCAAGGAGATAGACCAGATATATGATCGCTATGCCGTAAGAATTATCGTCAATACAGTTACCGAGTGCTATAACGTACTTGGCATAATCCACGATATGTTCAGACCTATCCCAAACAGATTTAAGGATTATATTTCCACGCCTAAGGCTAATATGTATCAATCTCTTCACACAACTGTTATCGGCAGAGAGGGAATACCTTTCGAGGTTCAGATAAGAACATGGGAAATGCACAGAACGGCTGAATATGGTATCGCCGCCCATTGGAAATATAAAGAGGGCGTAAGGGGTAGCTCAAAGGACGATCAGCGCCTTGCATGGATAAGACAGATAATCGAGTCACAGCAGGAGTCAAACGACGTTGAGGAAATAGTAAGGGCTATCAAAAATGACCTTGCCCCTGAGGACGTCTTTGCTTTCACTCCAAAGGGCGATATGATAACACTGCCTGTCGGATCAACTGTTATCGACTTTGCTTATGCTATCCACACACAGGTGGGTCATAAGATGTGCGGCGCAAAGGTAGACAAGAAAATGGTGTCTTATGATTATCAGATAAAAACAGGCGAGATAATCGAGATACTTACTACCAACGTTGAAGGTCATGGTCCAAGCCGTTCATGGCTTAATATCTGCAAGACCAATGAAGCCAAATCCAAGATACGTTCATGGTTCAAAAAGGAAAGACGAGAGGAAAATATCTTTGAGGGCAGAAATGCTCTTGAAAGAGAGTTCCGCAGAAATAATATAAGAGTGCCTGAGGAAGAACTTGAGGACTTTCTCAAAATGGATATGCACAGACACAGTTGTGATACTCTTGATGATTTCTTTGCAGCCATAGGTTACGGTGGTGTTCAGCTTTCAAAGGTGATGCAAAGGCTGAAATCTGAGTATAATAAGAAATATGGTGAAAAGGCTCAGCCTGATACTTCTGACCTTGAAAATAAGATAAAGACTTCCAAAAATTCCACTGGTGTTATCGTTGACGGCATCGACAACTGCGCTATCAAGTTTGCACAGTGCTGTAATCCGCTTCCAGGTGACGAAATAGTCGGCTTTATCACGAGAGGTCACGGCATATCCGTGCATAAAAAGGATTGCGTGAACTATCTTTCGCAGAAAGATGATCCTGAAAATGCCGCTCGTTGGATAAATGTTAAGTGGGAAAGTTCTGAAAAGCATACGGGCTATTTCAAGTGTACTTTGGATATCGTTGCGGTTGACAGAATAGGTCTGCTGGCAGACGTTTCGTCAGCGCTTGCAATGATTAATATTTTTATCTATGAGTCAACCTCAAGGGAACTGAAAAACGGCAATGCAATGCTTTCCGTAACTGTCAGCATTGCAGGAATGGAACAGCTCAACAATGTTATAAACAAGCTTCAGAAAATAAAGAACGTTATTTCTGTTGAAAGAAGCGGTAAATAAGAAAGGACAGATAATGAAAATATATAGGCTCAAACCATTGAGTGTTTGTGAAACGAACAGTTATATTGTTGCAAGCGAAGAAAATAACTGCGTTCTTATCGATGCACCTGCCGACCCTGATTATATTCTCGGTGAGATAGCGAGTCACGGTCTTACGCTTAAAAAGATCTTTCTTACCCACGGTCATTTTGACCATATCGGTGCTGTGGCTGACCTTGTAGACAGGACAGGCTGCGAGGTGTATATCCACATTATGGATAAGCCTAAGCTTACAGATGACGCAGGAATGCTTGCTAATCTTTTCAGAATAAGAGGACACAGAAATTACACAGGCAAGGTCAATGTGTTTACAGAGGACGATATACTAAAGCTTGACGAGCTTGAATTTGACGTGTTGGAAACGCCGGGACATACAAGCGGTTCTGTTTGTTTCATATGCGGCATGAATATGTTTTCGGGAGATACCCTATTTTCAAGAAGTGTTGGCAGAACTGATATGCCTGATGGAAGCAGCACAGCCCTTATGAAGTCGCTTATGAAAATAGCTGACCTTGGTGGAAATCTCACTGTTTACCCAGGTCACATGAATGTCACGACACTTGACGCTGAGAGAAAGTATAACCCATATCTCAGGCAGGCTGCGGAGGCTTTGAAATGACTCTGATATTCAGCGGCAACGATTATAAATATGAGCTTGAGGGAGTAATGAAGCTTTTTATCCCTGCAACGCTCTTTACCCACGTTTTTTCTGACAGCATAGATACAGAGGACGATTATGTGTTCGCTCAGAAAAAGGATAACGCTGACAATGTTTGTTTGAGCGTTAAGGTGAGATATGACGGCAAGACTTGCGAAAAAGAGGAGTTTGTGCATTTTGAAAGCGACATGGAACTTTCACTGTCAAGACTTCTTTTTAAGGCAATGAGCGAGATAACAGGCATTGTGCCGAAATGGGGCGTTATAACGGGAATAAGACCTGTGAAGCGTGTGAATGATATGCTCAGTGAGGGCATGAACAAGGCGGAGATATTTAAAGCCATGGAGAGCAGATATCTTTGCAGCGAAGAAAAGTGCGATATTGCATACAAAACTGCTATAACCCAGAAGCCTGTCCTCGATGAGCTTGAAAAGGACAGCTTTAGTCTTTATTTGTCAGTGCCGTTTTGTCCCACAAGATGCTCCTACTGTTCTTTCGTTTCGCAATCTATCGAGGGCTGTATGAAGCTTATCCCTGAGTATGTGAACAAGCTGTGTGAGGAGATAGTTTATACTGCGAAGATAACGAAAAAGCTTGGTTTAAAGCTTGACACCGTATATTTTGGCGGCGGCACTCCTACCACGCTCACTGCTGCTCAGCTTGACAGAGTTATGAAAGTCATTGCAAACAGCTTTGATATGTCAACTGTCCGTGAATACACTGTTGAAGCGGGAAGACCTGACACCATAACTGAAGAAAAGCTGAAGGTGCTTAAAGCAAATGGCTGTGGCAGAGTATCTATAAATCCACAGACTTTGAATGACAGCGTTCTTGAGGCTATTGGCAGAAAGCACACAACTGCACAGTTTTTTGACAGCTTTGACCTTGCAAGAAAAGTTGGTTTTAACTCTATAAATACCGATATAATCGCAGGTCTGCCAACAGACACAGTGGAGAGCTTTGAGAATACCATTGATAAGCTTATCGAGCTTGCTCCTGAGAATATCACTGTACACACACTTTCCATAAAGCGTGCGGCTAGGCTAAATCACAGCGGTGACAGGGAAGTACTGAAAAATCCAGCCGATAAAATGGTAGAGTATGCCACAAAAAGACTTCTTGAAAGCGGCTATCTGCCTTATTATCTCTACAGACAGAAGAATATGCTTGAAAATCTTGAAAATATAGGCTGGACAAAGTGGGGTCACGAGAGTTTATATAATATCTATATAATGGAAGAGGTTCAGACCATACTTGCAATGGGTGCAGGTGGCTCGACAAAGCTTGTTGACAAAGAGGGCGGACGTTTGGAGCGTGTGTTCAATTACAAATTTCCGCTGGAATACAATAAGCATTTTGAGCTTATGCTTAAGCGAAAAAATGAGATAGAGGAATTTTATGCTAAAGAAAAATGAGATTATCAGGCTTGAAATAAGCGGTATGACAAATGATGGCAACGGAGTAGGAAAGCACGAGGGCATTGCTGTTTTCGTGCCTTTTACTGTTATTGGCGACGTTATCGAATGCAGGATAGTCAAGGTCTGCAAAACGTATTGCTATGGCATTATCGAAAATATTGTAAGTGGTTCGGTTGAAAGAACGAAGAACGATTGCCCTGTGTATTCCAGGTGTGGCGGTTGTTGTTTTCGTCACATGAGCTATGAGGAAGAATGCCGTGTAAAAGAGCAGTTCATAAAGGATTCATTTGAGCGTATTGGTAAGCTTTATCCTGAATATGACAGCTTTGAGGGTTGTAAACAGCTTGTTGGCTATCGCAACAAGGCGCAGTACCCTGTAGCAGAGCAGGACGGCAGGGCAGTTTGCGGATTCTATTCAAGGCGTTCTCACCGTGTATGCGATCACACCGATTGTGCATTACAGCCTGCTGTATTCAAGGCAATAGCCGATGAAATAATGGCTTATGTGAACAAGCGTAAGATAAAGGCATACAACGAGGAAAAGGGAAGCGGTCTGCTCAGGCATATTTATCTCAGGCGTGGCGAACACTCAGGTGAGATAATGGTCTGTCTTGTTATAACTGACTTTAAAAAGCGTGGCGTATTTGATGTGCTTGTGGGTGAGCTTTGCAAAAAATATGCTGATATAAAGAGTATAGTTTTCAACGAGAATAGCCGAAAGACCAACTGTATACTCGGACAGAAGCTTGTTACTGCGTATGGAAGCGACACGATACACGATACCATGTGTGGAAATGATATAGAGATATCACCGCTGTCATTTTATCAGGTAAATACAATTCAGGCGGAGCGACTTTATGAAGTTGCCGCAGATTATGCTCAGCTGACAGGAAAGGAAACTCTTCTTGATCTTTACTGCGGTGCAGGAACGATTGGTTTGTCAATGAGCCAAAAGGTGAAAAAGCTCATAGGTGTTGAGATAATAGAGTCTGCAATAGACAATGCAAAACGAAATGCCGCAGCAAACAATGTCACAAATGCGGAATTTATGTGTGGTGACGCAGGAAAGATAGCAGAGATACTTTACAGCCGTGGCGAGCGACCAGATGTGATAATAGCGGACCCTGCAAGAAAGGGCTGCACTAGGGATGCACTGGAGTACATGGCAAAAATGTCCCCTGACAGGATAGTTATGATATCCTGCAATCACGCTACTGCTGCTAGGGACTGTGCTGTGCTGGAAGAGTTGGGGTATAAGACGGTCAAGGTCAAGGGCGTGGATCTGTTTGGGAGGACGGGGCATGTGGAGACGGTCTGTTTGCTGTCAAGAAAATAAAATCAAGTGCTGAAAAGTGGCGTATTTCCGGGCTTTTCGGTAGCTAGGAGGTAATGCCTGACCTCTGAAAAGGCTCGATTTTCTTATATGGAAACATATCACTGTAAAATATGTGTCAGCTTTTAACCTCGGATTAGATGTCACAATTTGAGACAGTGGATTATATGTCAGGCATTTTGGGATGATTTTTGGAAAATGAAAAAGGGTGACAACCAATCCTGCAGGACTGACTCCTATTGAAATCGGTCAGGGAGTAACCTATAAAGAGGCAAAATTAACATTTCTTTGCAAAAAATGTATCAGCATCAATTTTCCAAAGAGGATATTACAATTGAAGTTCAGGAGTATTATGCTTTCATGCCAAAAGTATATCCCGATTTCAATGGAGGCTGGCAACCACATATTGTTTTTGTAGGTGGAATTATAGAGGTTAGGGATGAGCGATAAATTGGGATTTAGAGGATGTGAATGAGCAGCATGAAGAAAACAAAAGAAGGAATTAATTTAAAAAAACTCCTTAGGCTGAAGAATACAGGCAGTATCTTTGTGATTGCGGGGCTTTTGACGATTTTTGTAATAGCGTCGTACACATTTATTCTGCAAAGTTCTTACACTAAGACTGCCCTTGAAACAGAAATCACACGTGACACTGCGAGTGCAGATGCAGTACACAAACTCGTGGATGGAAGAATCGGCAAAGAAGATTTTGATCAAATCAAAGATCAATCTGATGAAACGAAGCAATTATATAAGGATATTTCTTCATATTTCAATGAAATCAGAACACTGAATTCTACTCGATATATTTATACCGCTACAAAAAATGAAGAAGGAAAACTCGTTTATGTGGTAGACGGTTTGGATTCGGATGCGGATGATGTAAGACACCCTGGAGATTATATTGAGGAAGAAATGGTTCCGTATATTGATAGGGCTATTTCTGGGGAGAATGTGTACTCTCAGGATATCATTGATACAACATGGGGTCCGATTTTTACGGCTTGCTATCCTGTAAGAGCAAATTATGATGGGACAGGAGAAATCATTGGCGCATTTTGCATTGAAATGGATATGCAATCAGCTTATGGAATGGTTGAAGAGACGAATCATATTTCCATCATCTGCGGTTTAGTCGCAGGAGCTGTATTGCTTTTAATTTGTCTATATACCTATTATGTTTACCAGAAAAGCAAGGCAGAAGAGCAAAAACAAAAACAATTATTAATGACCGCCGCTGAGGAAGCAGATGCTGCCAACAAAGCAAAATCTGCGTTTTTGCTTAGTATTAGCCATGACATCAGAACGCCGATGAATGCCATTATTGGATTTACAAACATTGCGCTTCACCAGAACACGGTTTCAGATATACATGATAGCTTGGAGAAAGTTCAAAAAAGTTCGAATCATCTTCTCTCTTTGTTGAATGACGTTCTGGATTTTACTCGCATTGAAAGTGGAAAAGTTACTATTTCGCCCGAGCCGGTGGACATTACTCAATTGACGGATAACGTCCAGGCGATCATGAATGGACTTATTTATAATCGAGATCTTAAGTTTGAAGTACATCGAGAAATCCCAAAGAACCCATATGTCCTTGCGGATGTTGCGCGTATTCGGGAAGTTTTGGTGAATCTTCTTGGCAATGCTGTGAAATTCACAAAGGACGGCGGAAAGATTACTTTGGATATCAGCAGTTACCCAGGAGCAGATGAGAAACATATCATAACTCGTTATGTTGTTCGAGATAACGGTATTGGCATGAGCGAAGAGTTCCAGAAAAAATTATTCGATCCGTTTTCACAAGAAGATGATGCTAATGCCAGAACTCAATATAAGGGAACCGGTCTTGGTATGGCCATCACAAAAAAATATGTGGATATGATGGGCGGTTCGATCGCTGTTGAGAGCAAAAAAGGTGTAGGTTCTACATTCACAGTGGAGATCCCACTGGAGTTGTCAGAACAGGTTATTCAATCAGAACAAAAACAACATCTACATAGAGATTTGACGGGTATTCATGTTCTTATGGCTGAGGATAATGATCTAAATGCTGAACTTGCTACGATGATACTGGAAGATGCTGGCACGACCGTAACACGCGCATCAGACGGAAAAGAAGTTGTGGATTTGTTTAAAAATCATCCACGAGGCACATACGATCTTATTTTGATGGATATTATGATGCCAAACATGGATGGACACCAAGCAGCAAAAGCTATTCGAGCCTTGGGTATAGAGCGGCCCGATGCAGTTACGATTCCAATTATAGCTTTGTCTGCAAATGCTTTTATAGATGATATTCAGGAATCCCTGGATTCAGGCATGAATGACCATATTTCCAAGCCGATTAACATGGAGGAATTAATCGATACTATCACTAAATACATTAAACACGATTAGGAAAACAAAGAAGTTAATTCTGATTTACCTGTACCTTTTCAAAATCTTCTCTGCTGATTATGGAAGATCTGGAACAAAATGCGTGCTACTGATCCTGAATATGCACTTGCGATGAAAAATGCTGATATCGCTAAGGTTTGGCTGCTTGAAAATCTCTTCTAGCTGCAGGCTGATGAGATTGCAATTCAGACGTGTTTGGTAATGTAGCCATTCCTTATTTCTGATCAAAAATCAACAAAACTCGTTTGGTTTAGTTTTAGCCAAACGAGTTTTGTTTTTTACTCCCTGAGATTTTCTTTGAGTTTTACTTTTCGATATTCTTTTGGTGACATACCAATGTATTTATGAAATTGTCAATATCACTTGACACATTTTTCTCAAAAATTTTGACTAAGCAGC
>OBCV01000263.1_pt1 | contig 15268 bp, 10 predicted proteins | sample 1496081 | NCBI WGS metagenome assembly OBCV01 (sample SAMN01760943, study PRJEB22395) | human gut metagenome | reverse complement strand
ATTGATCCAGCACTTTTATTTCAGCTATACTTTCTCCCGAAGCAACCTGTTGACCGGGAGTAACTTTCACAAAACTTAGTTGGCCGCCAATCGGAGCTTTTACTATCAAGTCTTCCAACCGTTCTTCCGCACGTTTCAGTTTTTTGCTTTCACGTTCCAGATCATTTCTCAATAGTTCTTTGCGGATAAGAGTTACGGATGAATCATGTTTCAGACTTTCCATTTGTAATGCCGTATTTTTCAGTTTATACTTATATTCATCTTCAGATACTTGAAGCTCAGCCTTGCTCTTAATTCCCATTTTGAATTCCTCTTTGTCCAATCCGAAGCTTTTGCGCAGTCGTTCCATTTCATATTGTGCCTGTAATGTTTGTTGCTTCAGTGTCAGACTCTTTTGTTCCATTTCTATCTCTTTCTCTTTATAAGTGATTCGTTGTTTTTCCCACTCGTCACGTTGGTCTTCAATGGAACGAATCAGATCCGGATTAGTCAATATCAACAAGGTGTCACCTTGTTTCATCATATTCCCTTCTTCTCCAACAATGCGGTCTACACTGCCGCCCTCACGAGTATTTACTTTGATGGTAAGAATGGGTTGCACCAGTCCTTCCACATCTACATACTCCATAAATTTGTCGTCTTTTACTTCGGCTATCTGAATGTTGTCTGTTTCGATACGCAGTTTGCGAGGACCTAATGAAAGGCTTATCACATAGATAAGGAAGATAATAAAGGCCAGTGCAGCTATCATATAGTAGCGATAGCGGATGTACCACGGTTTCTTTTCAATTTTTATATCCATTAGTTTATGTTTTTTGATATAATTTTTTTATTTCTTTTTTAATGCATGGCGATAATACAAAGGTCATTTATACCTGTCGTGTAGTTAAGGTTTAGGTATAGTACATGAAATCTCTGCTTTTCTGAGGAAATCATATCCCGTCATACTTCTAAGACCATAATACAGACTCCAATAAGTTTTCAAAGCTGTTATATAATTTCTCCGTGCGGTATCTTTTTCTGTAATGGCGGCATTGAGGTCCAGGATTGTCGATTTTCCCAAGATATAAAGCCGACGTGCTACATCATGGCGTCGGTCGGCCGTCTTGTCCGTCTTGGCGGCTACTGCTACACGGTATGCTTGAAGATTGAACTGACGGACCATTTTACATACATTCAATTCAAAATCTTTCATTCCCTGTTCAGCTTGTGTATCTACTAAGTCTACATTGGAACGAGCTACACGGACGCGTCCTTTTCCACGACCCCAATCTAGGATAGGTAAAGAAATACCAATACTGGCATATTGTTGATTCATGGGGTTTCGGTAAGAATCTGCAAATTTATTTCCGGTTTGAGAAAGCCCGAATTGTACATACAGGTCAGCTTTCAAACCCGCATTGGCTTTTGCAGAAGCTAATGCGCTGCGGCTTTCCAATTGTTTGCGTTTATAAGTGTCAGGGTCGGGACTGTTTTTGAATGCCAGTTGTAATGCTTTTTGTAAAGAGATTTCAAATTGAGGAATACTGTCTTCCGGAACAACTCGTAAATTTATTTCCCGATTAATGCCAAGGAAGGAACGGAGTGTTTGCATTTGGTCCTCTACTTCGATACGGGCATTCATCATATTGGTTTCTTCTGTCAGTTTGTTTATTTCCAGCTGTAGCATTTCGTTTTCAGTTATTGTTCCTATATTATATCTTCCTTCGGCATATCTGTATAAAGTATCAGCAGAAGCATAGTTGTAGGTAGCTATGTCAAGATTGGTTTGTGCAGTAGCCAAGTTGAAGAAAAGAGTGCTGGTTTCTGAGGCTACAAGTTCCAATGCTTCTGCATATGCTTTACGGGCTTCCCGGTAGCGAAGGGGTTCGATACGACGATCCCATTTTAAAGAGTTATATCCAAAAAGTTGCTGTTCGTAACCTATTACTACGGGTTGGGTGTTATACGCTGTATGATTATCTTCAAATTCATCAATGCGTTGGGTGGTACTTTTTACAAACAAGCTGCCACCGGTGAACCATATATTTTGATTTATTTTAAGGCTGAGGTCTGTGCTTAACTGGTCTTGCTGGATAAATTGGTTTGTTCCATCCGGTTGGGTAATTTTGTTTATCTCCCGATTCAGGGTAGGAGATGAAGTTAATGTGACGGAGGGAAGATAATTCGCCCGGAAAAAACGGTAGTTCCAATAAGCTGCCCGATAGGTATGACGGGCAGCTTGTGCTTCCGGTGAGTTTTCTTGTGCTATTTCAATAGCTTGTTGCAAACTCAGTGTCATTAATTCTTCTTGTTGTGCTGCGGCTGTTTCCGGGCGAAGCAGAAGGGAAAGTGCTATAATACAATATAGTTTCATGTTCGTTTTTTTATGTCTTTATACCTATTAGTATTTTTGTCTTATAGTTAGGGAAACAGGAACGAGTCTTCAGTGTCTTTTTCGGATAAGTCGCTTTTTATTTTGGTTAATGCTTCCTTTGCTTTTTCATGACCGTTGTCTATAGCTTTTTGGAACCAGAACCGGGCTTGTTGTAAGTCTTTCTCTACGCCTTTACCCCACTGATACATGCGACCCAGGTTATATTGTGCAGGAGCATTCCCCTGTAAAGCAGCTTTAGTCAGCCACTTGGCTCCTTTAGCAAAATCTTTTTCCATTCCCTCGCCATAACAATACATATTTCCTATATTATATTGAGCTATCGGATTATTCTTATCTGCTGCTTTTTTAAACCAAAAATAAGCTTCTTCAAAGTCTTTGGGAACCCCAAGTCCGTTTTTATATAAATAACCGATATTGTTCATGGCGTCCGTATTACCATGAGCCACAGAACGTAGGTACCAAGTCATAGCAATGTAACAATCTTTACGTACTCCCCAACCATTTTTATAAAGGCTCCCCATACCAATTTGAGCTTCTGGATTTCCTTGAGTGGCAGCTTTGTTCAACCATTTGAATGCTTGGCTGTAATCCTTAGTGACTCCCAAACCATATGTGTACATAAAACCTATATTGTTTTCAGCATAAGTGTTTCCGCCCGTTGCCGATTGATGAAAAAGTTTCAAAGCTTTATCATAATCAATTTCACCTCCTAAGCCTTTTAAATACATGTCGCCTGTCAGATATTGGGCATGATGGGCCGTATCAATGCGAGCTATCTTTTCTAATAACTCGCGTGCTTTTTCATATTATCGATTGACATAGTGGGTTTGTGCTTCTTCCCACAATTGACGGCAGTCACCTATATAAAGCATATAGATCTTATTGCTGGATAGAATTACTATGCTTGCTACAAGGCATAAACTGATAACTATTATTGATTTTTTTTTCATAACTTAATATATTAGTATTATAGACTAATCAAATAGTGTGCCATTATCTTATCTCTTTGTTTACCAGAATTTTGTGGGCTAAAAAATAAAAACGTCTCTGTGCGGATACGCACAAAAATAGTGCGTATTCGCACAGACAACACACTAAAAAAAACAATATCTTTGCAAAATAGCGGATAGAAAATCTTTTATTCGTATAATAATGTATATGAGGATAAAATAATGAATACAAAAGGAAAAATAGTGATTATAGATGATAATGAGGACGTGCTTTTTGCACTAAACCTTTTATTGGAACCCTACGTAGAAAAAATAAAAGTTACTACTCAACCGACTCGTATTGAGCATTTTATGACTACTTTTCAACCTGATGTTATTCTGCTTGATATGAATTTCCGCCGGGATGCTATCAGCGGGCAGGAAGGGTTCAATTGTCTAGAACAGATATTAAAATTAGACCCGCAGGCTATTGTCTTGTTTATGACTGCTTATGCAGATACAGATAAAGCTGTACGGGCTATTAAAGCTGGAGCTATTGACTTTATTCCCAAACCTTGGGAAAAAGAAAAACTACTTGCTACGCTTTCGTCGGCTATCAAACTTCGTGATTCTCGTAAAGAGGTCAGGCAACTGAAAGAACAAGTTGTAGCATTGAGCGGGCAGGATGAAGAGATGCCTCAGATGATAGGGCACTCAGCGCCTATGCGAGAGGTTTTTGATACTATTCGGAAATTATCGGATACTGATGCTAATATTTTGATATTGGGTGAAAATGGAACCGGTAAAGATTTGGTGGCCCGTTCTCTACGTTATTTTTCTCCTCGTCGTGAATGTCCTTTTATAACGATTGACTTGGGGAGCATACCAGAATCATTGTTCGAAAGTGAATTGTTCGGCTATGAAAAAGGGGCTTTTACAGATGCCCGTAAAGCAAAAGCGGGACGTATGGAGGTGGCATCAGGAGGAACGCTTTTTTTGGATGAGATAGGGAATTTGTCATTACCTATGCAATCCAAATTGCTAACAGCCATAGAAAAGCGGCAGATTTCACGTTTGGGAGCAACGGATATAATTCCTATTGATGTTCGGTTGATAAGCGCAACGAATGTAAATATCCGACAATTGGTGGAGGAGGGCAATTTCCGTCAAGATCTGTTGTATCGCATCAATACGATCGAGATTGCCATTCCTCCCTTGCGGGAAAGGGGAGAGGATGTGCTCTTATTGGCTGATTATTTCTTACAACGGTATACTCATAAATATAAGAAAGAGATAAACGGACTGAACCGCGAAGCCAAGCAGAAACTCATGCGTTACCATTGGCCGGGTAATGTACGCGAATTACAGCATGCCATAGAACGGGCGATTATTCTTTCGGACTCGCCATTGTTAAAGCCTGCAAATTTCATGTTGCAGTCACAACCCGAGAAGAGGGTGAATACGGATGAGATACTGAACTTGGAACAATTAGAACGCAATGCCATAGAACGTGCTATGAAGCGCAGCGAAGGAAACTTGAGTCGTGCAGCGGAATATTTGGGGATTACCCGTTACGCTCTTTATCGGAAACTTGAAAAATTAGGTTTATGAATCGTTTACAAACTTTACGGATGATAGCTTGTATGTTACTGATGGGGGTAGTAGCTATAGCTGCATATCTGTTTTATCAACATTCACTCTATTTTTGCTTGTTATTTTCGCTGATGATTATGGCAAGTATTATCATCTATATCTGTCAGTGGCAATATAAAACGACCCGTATGATATCACGAATGATAGAAGGTATTCGTTATGCAGATTTCTCTTTGAGTTTTTCTACCCAGCACAAAACTCGTACAGAACAACGATTGGCACAAGAAATAAATAATGTTGTTGCTGAATTCCGTACTCGGTTGTCCGAGAATGAAGAGCGATATCAATATTATGAAACATTATTGAATACTGTTGACAGCAGTTTGCTGGTAGTAGATAGTCTGTGCAATATACATTGGATGAACCGGGCCGCCATGCAGGATTTGTGCGGCTATTGTATTCATTCAGTCAGGGAATTGGCTCTGTTAAATTCTGAATTTCCTACTATTATCCTGTCATTACAGCCTGGAGAAATTAAAACAGTACGAATACATAAAGGAGATACTCTACAAGAATTGGCTGTTACGGTATCCGAATATTCCGCTCAACATGGTACGGAACTCCGGTTAGTTAATTTAAAGAATATCCGTGCTGTATTGGAGGAAAATGAAATGGAAGCATGGCAAAAGCTGATTCGTGTACTTACTCATGAAATAATGAACTCCATTGCACCCATTATTTCATTAAGTGAAACATTAAGTGAGCGTGCTGTGCAAAATGGTATGAATGAGAAAGATTACAATATCATGTTGCAAGGGATGCAGACTATTCATAGAAGAAGTAAAGGATTACTGAATTTTGTGGAAAACTATCGTAAACTTTCTCGTCTGTCTGTCCCGATACTGGCTCCAGTAAATATAGGTGAGTTGTTGAGTGATATGAAAAAACTATTCCCTAATAAAAACATACAATATATATATAAAGTAGAAAACCCAGAAACGATTCTGATGCTAGATCGTTCACAGATAGAACAAGTATTAATCAATTTACTAAAGAATGCAGGTGAGGCTTGTGTAGAGCAAACCTATCCCGAAGTTATTATTAGTACACATTGTGATTTAGACAAACATCTATTTTTCCTTTCTGTCTGTGATAATGGTAGTGGTATTCTTCCTGAAGTTTTGGATAAAATCTTTGTTCCTTTTTTCACAACGAAGTCGACAGGTAGTGGTATCGGACTCAGTTTATGCAAACAAATTATGAATTTACATGGTGGAAGTATCTCGGCAAGTAGTGAAATAGGGAAGGGGAGTTGTTTTACACTGAAATTTCTTTGTTGCGGATGAAAAAAATGAAGCTAATATGCTGATTTATAATTTAATAAATAATAGCACGAAAAAAAAGTGGAAAAAAATCACTTCAAACGTTTGCACATATAAAAAAAAGTCGTACCTTTGCATCGTTTTTGAGAAACAGAGCAATTGAAAAAATAAAAAGATTCGGGGTGTAGCGCAGTCCGGTTAGCGCACCTGCTTTGGGAGCAGGGGGTCGTGGGTTCGAATCCCGCTACCCCGACAAAAGAAAAAGACTTTGATAATCAGTGATATTAAAGCTGTTTTCAAAGTTTTTTTTATTATAAAATCTTCATTTTATTGATTGAAAAAAGGAGTTTTTGCTCATCAATGGATACAAAACTTATCCTTTAATTTTAATCAGTATGGCAATTCTCAAACTAACAATTTTCAAAGCAAAAGTTTTAAAGGATGGCAGACATAAAATTAGAGTGGCCGTTTACCATAAGCAGGAAACTTGCTATATTATCATTCGGTTTATCATAGATAATCTCTTCCAGTTCAAGAACGGAGAGGTGGTAAAACGCTCGGATGCCGCAATGATAAATACAAAATTGCGTAATCTTCTCAATAAGTAATCAGGAAAGACTAGACAAAATAGATAATTCTGGTATCTATTCATGCACACAGTTGAAGGATTTTATCTTAAGGGAATCTGTGGGGATGTTCCAGAAATATTTTGAATGTTGTAACGGACTATCTGAACGGAAAACTTACAGATTCGGGAATCGGTTGTCTATCTCATGAGCACCATCAATGCCATGACCATAAATGAATAAAAGGTGATATTCAATAAGAAATTTTGCATAGCCTTAGCAAATTACGGACTCATTTCAAATTATGATAAAGAAGACTTAGAATTCACCTCCTTTGTCTCAAACCCTAGTCCGGCTAATCAGAGCTTGTCTTTACTTCTGAATCTTTGTATACCAAAGCTGGACTTATCAAAAATATCCATTAACAATCAATCTAGTCTATAAAACTATAGCTCCAACCCAAGGATTAGCATTCCAGAACATTATTTTTATCCCAAATTAATTTTTTTAAGCAAAATGTTTTTTTATTATATAAATTTGCTTAGCTTTGAGAAGCAAAAACAAACCGTTTTAAATATTCAAAAATTAAACGACCATGAAAAAACATTTGTTGTTCTTGTTGGCATGCCTGTTCCTTATGACAGGAACGGTAATGGCAAAAATTGTAAAGGGGCGGGTTATAGACTCGTCTGACAAGGAACCCATCGTGGGAGCGTCCATTTTTGTCAAAAGTACAAAACAGGGGACAATCACTGACATTGAAGGTCATTTTTCCTTGGAAATCCCCGACAATGTCAAAACAATCACTGTTTCTTTTGTCGGTATGACAACTCGCGAAGTTGCTATCACTCCCGGAGAAATGACAATCGAGCTTACGGCAGAGAGCCAGGCACTTGACGAAGTTGTTGTTGTCGCTTACGGCACGCAAAAAAAGTCTTCGATTACCGGTGCCATCACCCAGGTCAGAAATGAGGAACTCCTGAAACGTCCTGTGACATCCGTCACTTCAGCCCTTGAAGGCTCCACACCGGGTATTACGGTCACAGGCAACTACGGCTCGCCTGGAAGTGACCCCACAGTGCTTATCCGAGGTATCGGCACAGTAAATGGTAGTACCTCTCCCCTCTATGTGATAGACGGCGTTCCGTACGGAGGAAACATCTCTGACCTTAATATGGAGGATATTGAAACAATGTCCATTCTGAAGGATGCCGCTTCGGCCGCACTCTATGGCAACCGGGCTTCAAACGGAGTGATTCTGATCACAACCAAAAAGTCAAAGAGTGAACGTATCCAGTTCAATTTCAAGACCAACCAGGGCTGGTACGAACGTGCCCTGCCGGAATATGAGCGTACCAATCCCTTCCAGTTCATGGAGGTTGAATACCAGAACGCAGCCAACGCATTCGTACACGGCGGAGGTGACCGTACGGACAAACAGGCAATTTTAAATGCCGTGAACAGCACACTTATTCCCGACAGACTTTATGTCAACATCTTCAACAAACCAGACGACCAGCTTTTCACCCTCGATGGGAAAATGGCTGCCGACGCCTCTATCATTGACGGGTATGCCGGCGATTTGGACTGGTTTGACCAGGCCACACGCAAAGGATATCGTTCGGAATACCAGTTCTCGGGATCGGGTGCTACAAGCAAGAGCGACTATTACTTCTCACTCTCCTATCTTGATGAGAACGGATATATGAAAGATTCCGGGTTTGACCGTCTGACAGGACGCATGGCTGTCAACATCAAACCTGTGAAATGGTTACGGGCCGGCATGAGCATCAACGCCTCACATCAGAAGTTCCAGAACACGTCAAACGGTGTCGGGGACGGCTCGTCATCATACAGCAATCCTTTCTATTTCTGCCGCTATATGGCTCCCATTTACCCGGTACACTCGCACTATACGGAAACTGGAACGGTATATGACAATGCCGGAACCCCCATACAGGTGAATAAGGGGGATTATGTGCTTGACGGTGCCGGAAACCCGCAATGGGACGGCGGAAGCTATATCATCTACGACCAGAACGGAAACCCTCAGGAGGTCATAACCCGCAATCAGAACCGTGACCGCCACGTGATATGGGAGTCGGAATTGAATGATAGTCGGACAATACGCAATACACTCAACGGGATAGGTTATCTTGATCTCGTGCTGCCCTACGGCTTTACCGCAACCCTTAAAGCAAATGTGAACACACGTAACAGCGATTATTACAAATACGAGAATGCGGTCATCGGTGATGCACGTGGTACTGTTTCCGAGGACGGTTCCATCTCGGGTCGCAACGGGGCTCTTGCCAAAACCCTCTATACCTACAAGAACTGGACTCTACAGGAGCAGCTGCGCTGGAACATGACCTATAATGACAGACATAACATCGAAGTCCTTCTTGGGCACGAGAACTACAGCTATCGTTATGACTATACCTATACAAGCAAGACCAACGAGGCTTTTCCAAACAGGTATGCGCTTTCCAACTTCTCTGAAATGGCAAGTATCTCGGGATACAAAACCCGCTACCGCACTGAATCCTATCTGGCGCGCGTACAGTATGGATATGACAACCGGTACAATATCGAAGCCTCATTCCGCCGTGACGGTTCCAGCCGTTTCGCAAAGGAATCACGGTGGGGAAACTTCGGTTCGCTGGGTGCCAACTGGGTCTTCAGCAACGAGGAGTTTATGAAAAAATATAGATGGCTCAATCAGGGCAAGTTGCGGGCAAGCTGGGGACAGGTAGGTAATGATTCCGGCTCCGGTTACTACGCATATTATGGCCTTTACGGATCATGGACCCAGAATTCCAAGCCGGCATACGTTGTAAGTCAGAATCCGGCAAGAGACCTGCATTGGGAAACCGGAGAATCATGGGGCGCAGCTGTTGAAGGACGTCTGTTCAACCGACTGAATCTCTCCGTTGAATATTTTGACAAAAGGAATAAGGACCTTATTTTCAGCGTATATGCCCCCAGTTCAGCAGGAGGTACCAGCACAGGTTCCTCCACATCAACCACAGACAGGAACATAGGTACAATCTCCAACCGCGGCTGGGAGATCTCCGCTGATTTCGATATCGTGAAGAGCAAGGATTGGACTGTCAGCGTATCCGCAAACCTTACCACCACCAAGAACAAGATCGTCAAACTTCCCGAACAGAATAAAAAGAAAACCGTATATCCCATTGATCCATCAGGAAAGCTTGGACAAAGGGAGGACCTGCCTGTCGGCATAACTTCCGGCAGCTATCTCATCTCCGAAGGCAAGTCACGATATGACTACTATACATACCATTGGGCAGGAGTGGACGAGATGGATGGACAGTCGCTTTACGAGGCAAATCTTAATGATTATTATATTGTACTTCCTGACGGGTCACAGCTTGGTGGCAAGCAGAAACTCAACGATGAAGGAGAACTGATGTGGGACGCCAACGGCAATCCCGTCCAGGGAGCCACCGAGCTTGCTCCCGAGAACTACAGGCTGATCAACGGGAAATATTATGTGCTCAAGACCACCTATGCCCAAAAGAAATGGGCAGGCAGCGCGCTTCCTACCACATACGGTTCCTTCTCGGCAAACATACGCTGGAAGAACATCAACATATCTGCAATGTTCACCTATTCGCTTGGTGGAAAGATATACGACAGCCCTTATTCCAGCCTGATGACACCCGGACAAAGTGCCGGAAATTACCATGTGGACCTGTACAACAACGCCTGGCGGATCAACGACAGGTCCAATGCCATGATAACCACTTACAAGAATGCCTATGATGACGCCTACAATGCTGCTATTGCAGCAGGCCAGACTACATCAGAGGCGAACTATGCCGGATATTATGCGGCAAACAAGGCTGTGGACGGCAATGGACGTATCAATCCCAACACCAATCCCGAGATCAATAATCTGACCAGTACCGACAATAATGCTGGAAGTGACCGCTGGTTGGTCAGCCGTAACTATCTTTGCTTTAAGAATCTAAATATAAGTTACACTCTTCCGAAAAGATGGACAGCAAAGGTCAACCTTTCCACTGTCCGTTTCTTATTCTCGGCCGAGAACATACACCTCTGGTCGGCCCGTAAAGGTATGAACCCCATGATGGGAATAGGTGGCGGCCAGAGCAACTATCTGGTTCCGGCCCGTGTCTTCACATTCGGTATTAATGCAACCATTTAACATTTGGAAAGATGAAAAAGATATATGATATAGTTTCAATGGCAATTCTGCTTTTCTGTACAGCAGCCTGTTCAGATTCATATCTTGAACTCAGTCCGGAATCAAGCGTTTCAGACGAGGTGATTTTTGAGAATGCCGATGCCGCACAATACGCCGTGAACGGACTGGGTCGGATCATGAGCACACAGTACCTGGACACACAGGGGTACAACGGAGAAGGTACCGTTTATGCGTATCAGGGCGAATATCCTGGAGATGTGATACAGAAAGGCAGCTACACCGGCTGGCAGAATCTCGCGAAAGGCAACTATTTTACCAGCAGTACGAACAGCAACATCCATGTAACATGGTACTACTATTACAAACTCATCAGAAATGCTAACCAGATTCTAGACAACTGCAAGACGGGGCTTGCCAACGTGGCGGAGCAACGTAAATGGGACTATATAAAGGCACAGGCGCTGGTCTACCGTGCCTACTCCTACACCATGCTCTCACAGCTGTACAGTCGAAGATGGACAGATGCAGACGGCTTGCAGCGCGGTCTTGTACTGCGTACCACAGTAAACAATGACGAAATGCCATGCTCCACTATGGCGGAGACATTCGAACTGATCTACCATGACCTTGATGAGGCCATCAGCCTTTTCACATCATGCGGATACGATCGGCCTGTCGATGTGGACAAGAGGTGGATGGCGAACCTTGATGTGGCCCATGCCGTCTATTCACGGGCAGCTCTTATACGTAATGACTGGCAGACGGTCATCACCCATTCACAGGAAGCTCGCAGGAACTACTCCATCATGACTCCCGATGAGTATAAGGCAGGATTCAACACAGCCAATCAAGAATGGATATGGGAGGTGTTCGAGGATGACACACAGCCTGTTCATTACTATTCATTCTATAACTATATGAGCGCCAGCTGTCTCGGTTCTGCATCCCGCACTTATCCACCATGTATAAGCAAACAGATAGTAGATCCGATTGATCCCGCAGACAAGCGGCTCGCCATTTATGCCATTCCGACTCCGGAAGAAGTGGGCGATGTTTCCAAAGTCAGCGGCTCGGGTAAGGTGACCAAAGGTGATTTCTACAACCGTGTGAAGAAGGAGTTCGCCGGACGCATATACAGCACCACGACAATCTTCTATTATCTCTCCACCAAGTTCATTGTAAAATCCGGGACAGGAGACGGATGTATTCCTATTTTCCGTGCCGCTGAAATGATGTATAACGAGGCGGAGGCACAGTACCGTTTAGGTAACGAACAGGCCGTACGCGCACTTCTTGAGCAGACCGTCAAGCCTTATAATGCGGATTATACCTGCACAAAAAGTGGTGACAGTCTTTGGGAGGAGCTTAAAGCATACCGTAAATTTGATCTCTGCAACGAAGGCCACAGCTGGTTCGACCTAAAACGCTGGGGAGACCCGATGGTCCGCAAAACCTGGGCAGAAGGCGGAAGCTGGGCCACTTATTTTGCCGAGAAGAACACCACAACCGGAGGAAACTACGGTCCTGCCGATAAAAATGCATGGACTGCGGTTATTCCAACCATGGAAACCAATTACAATTCCCTTGTTTCCAATGTTGAAAAAATCAAGTCTGACGGTACTTGGGATCGGAATTGAGATTTCTATTTAATTTAAATATATAAAGGACGCGGATATTCTTTGCGTCCTTTATACTGTAACAACCATATACTATTCTTCACACAACATTGTTTGATCATGTAATGTTCTTATAGAAAGTCGGTAATTTGCACTCCATTTTTTTGTCGTTTGTGCATTAAATAGCACCTTTGCAGAAAAATGGATAAAATCAGATACCGTCTTGTATATAACCGCCAGAACACACTAAACAGGCAAGGCACGACCCTTGTACAGGTTGAAGCCTATTTAAACCAAAGAAAAATCTACCTGAAGACAAACGTGTACCTCAAACCAGAGTGCTGGAGCCGTGAAGGGGTACAAGTCATTAACCATCCCCAGTCAAATGAGTTGAACGCAATGCTCTATGAATACATCCTGTATCTGCAAGGCATAGAGTTGGGGTATTGGAAACGCGGAATACCTGCCACACTCTCTTTACTGAAAGATGCCGTCAAAAAGAAAAGTGCCGTGAATGTCAGCTTCTCCATTTTCGCCAAATCAGCCATTGACAATTCGGACAAGAAGCAGTCCACCAAGGACAACCTGCACTCGACACTGGCGGTCCTGCATGATTTTTGCTCCGGGCTGGACTTCAAGGATCTTACCTATACATTCTTTCGTAATTTTGAACAATACTTAAGAGAAAAGGGCAATGCGGTCAATACCATATACTTATATTTTATTTAAATTTCATTTCTATTTCACAATACTTTCTTTTAACAGAATGGAGGGTTGTATGCCAAAATACGCCTTAAAACTATGGGAGAAATGTGAGAAACTGTCAAATCCTAAATCCAATAGAAATTCTGACGGCTTGATTTTCTTTTCTTTAATGAGTACATAAGCTTCTTCCAGTCGCTTTGTCAACAACCATTTTCCGAGTGTCGTACCAAACACTTTTAAGAAGTCTCTGCGGAATGTAGATAAGCTACGTCCAGAAGCCTGCGCCAGTTGTTCCAATGGCAGGTTATCCTGATAGTGACACTCCATGAAATCTTTCAAATTAATTCTCTGCAAGCTGTTCATACGAGAAAACCAATTATGTAATCCCGGACGGAGATAGGTCAGGACATTTATGCACTCCTGTATCTTGAGATAAGTCAATGGTTGGTTAGCCCGGAAATTATTATCAACACCGGCTTCAATGCCTGATATCAGACCCTGAAGGAGTACATGATTGGTTACTGTCATTACATTTATATCTTCATTTCCCACTTCATTTTCTGCATCTGTCATAGCCGGAGACGTAGCACGTAACAGATATTCTGTTACAGCCTCTTCCGATATGCGGATATGTACTACTTGCATGAAACTCTCCGTGTGAAATGAAATATGTTCGTTACGGGCCAATATCCAGCCGCATCCTTTGCTCAGCGGGTGATTAATCCCTGACACACACATTGTTCCTTCTCCCGAATAGACATATAAGAATAAAAAATCATCAAATTGGAATTTCATAAGCTGCCCGTTGGTGAAATTCATCTTATACATAATAGGATAGTCTGGAATCATTTTATTTTTCATTTGTGAATCTCCTTTATTGTTTGGTTACCTTTAAAGCGATATGCGAGGTTGCAATATGATTGCAAAACCATGTACCGATGCAACAAGCAACGATGATAATTCCGGTTGTATAGAGCATATTTCCCAATCCGGTCAAGGGAGAAAGCACTCCACCGAACAGGAACATCAAAAATCCAAGCAATGCAGAGGCGTTTCCGGAGTTCTTTCTCTCCAAATCAAGGGCAAGTGTTGTAGAACTGGGCAATATTACTCCCAGGAAGAGCATAAAAACAAACAGCGATACTTCCACCGGCCACACGGAAGTGGAGAAAAATAAAGCTGCGGCTACAAACAAACTCATTATCCCGAATCCTATAGAACCTACACGCAATGCATCGGTTGCGTCATGGAATAATGAAACCGTCAGACTGCCCAGCATTATGGCTATCGCATTGGCACCGAAACACAGGCTGTACGCCAGCGGGGACATGTTAAAATGCTCCTGAAAGATAAAGGGAGAAGCAGCAATATATGTAAACATTACCCCCATAGCGAACGCCTGTACCAATACATAGCGCATAAACTGAGCATTTTGAAACACAGGTATATAATTCCGAAATGTGGCAAACACACCGCAATGTTGTTGCTCGTTATTCAAGGACTCTTTAAAAAAGGCCAATGCCATAATCAATAATATGCCTATCAATACCAATATCCAGAAAATACCTTTCCAGTCAGTCACTTCCAATAAAACACCCCCCAATACGGGGGCACAAACCGGGGCAATGCCTTGCACGGAGCTAAGCATAGAAAAAAAGCGAGTAAGCTCTCTCCCTTCGTAGAGATCCGTGGCGATGGATTTGGAAATAACTACTCCACCGGCTCCGGACAATCCTTGTAGCAATCGGAAGAAGATAAATACATATATATCCGAAGCGTATAAACAACCTATTGTGGATATACAAAACAGGACAAGGGAGGCCATTAATGTTTTTTTACGTCCATACTTGTCACTCAACGGCCCGATAACCAACTGCCCGACGGCCAGTCCAACCATACTAAAAGTCAGGCTAAGCTGTACGAGCGATGCCGTAGTATCAAAATATCCTGCCAGCACCGGAAGGG
>OBCV01000156.1_pt1 | contig 26634 bp, 16 predicted proteins | sample 1496081 | NCBI WGS metagenome assembly OBCV01 (sample SAMN01760943, study PRJEB22395) | human gut metagenome | reverse complement strand
GTATTCGGTTTTCGCCCTCACTGCCGTTCAAAATAAGATGTATGCTGTTGAGGGCAAGCGGTGACTTTCCGCTTATAACGAGCCTGCTCGGCTGTTTTTCAGAGAAATCGAACTCACCGAAATCAAGCATAACGTTGTTTCCTATCTCGGTCACGCACTTTTCGCCCTTTGTGAACTTGTCGCCGTAAATGTTGTCAGCATCAGCCGCATTGTTCACCGCAAACTCACGGCTGACCTTTTCAAAGTTGAAACCGCCCACTTGGAAACCGTCCTCAGTGAGGATACAAAGGGACTCAATACCCTTGAGCTTTCTTGAAAGCTTGAAAGTTTCAGGCTTGAAGATCATCCACTCAGGCTCTTTGTGATAACAAAACGTGCCAAGAAGCTTTCCGCTCTCGCCAGGTATTCCGTCATAGAAGCTTATTTTAACAGGGTCAAGGGTGTTCGCCCATATCTGCACCGTAACAGTGTCAGAGCCTGCACTGCCGAAGTCCAGATTATCATATGCCGCCCATGATGTTACCTTGCCCATTGCAAAGCCTACACCCTTCTTCATGCCGCTTGAAACGTTGTCGCTCGCCCTTGTGAATAGTCCGCCGATAACGAACTGATATGGGTCGGTAAGTGCGTTTCCAAGACCCTCAGCAGTGAATTTGAGCATAGATATGATGTGATAACGCTCAGTGCCGTTTTTGCACATTGCACGAAGCCAGAAGCTTCCGTCACCCTTTGCTTTCACCTTAATGCTGTCTGCTGTCACCTCGCACTCTGCAAGATTAGATGTTATGCCCTTTTCATTTGTTACCCTGAACTCTATATCTTCAGCATAATCCGAATTGACAGGGAGCGCCTTATATTTCACTGTTATCTCAGGATTATCCTTGTCAAGAGTAAAAGTATCAGTATAAAGCTCTATCTTTCTCACCGGTATCTCGTCTGTCCTGCCGCACTCGGTAGGAGCAAAGCCCACGTTTTCAAGCGATGATGTGCCGCTGTCATATTCTGCCTTAACAGCATCAAGGGTAACAACACAGTCAGGCAGACCCTTTGATGTAAGCGTTACCTTTATCTCCCCCGTCTTATCAGCCACACCAATAACAGCAAGCATTTTTCCTGAGAAAAGTCTGCGTGAAGTACCCTTGTACTGGTCATAGTCTGTGCTGTCGCCGTTGTCAAGACCCATAAGCCTTGCCGCACCCTCAACGCTGACGTTCACACGATTGTTGGCATTTGCGCAGAAAGTGCCGTCCTTATCAAATGCTGATATCTCAATATAAACAAGGTCAGAGCCGTCTGCAAGTATCTCTGTCTTGTCAGGGACAGCTTCTATTCTAACAGCGTCACCGAATGAACGCTGTATATCCTCTGCAATGATATTTCCATTCTCGTCATATGCAACAGCTTTAAGCTCGCCCTTTTCATATGGTATGATATAGTTCGCTGTCAGCTCCTTGCCATGCTTGTGGTCGATATCATATGCACCCATTGAAACGCCGTCCTTGAAAAGCTCAACTCTCGGAGCATTTGAGCACACTCTCACATCGCAAGGCAGTCCGTCGCTGAAATCCCAGTATGGGAAAATATGCACGAATGGCTCAGCCTTATAGTCTGTCCACTCTGCACGGAAAACATATGCACTGTCCTTTGCAAAGCCTGCTGTGTCGAACTGACCAAAGTAGGAGTTTTTCGTGCTGTATGGAGTAGGCTCGCCTATGTAGTCAAAGCCTGTCCAAATGAACTGACCTGCACAGTATTCAGCGTCACGGTCAGGGATAATGCAAGCCTCAGTGTTTTTTGCTCCCCAGCCTGTGCAGCTATTGCCCAAAGATGAACACTGCTCGTCATCGTCAGTTAGCAAGGTTTCAGACAGCGGGAAATGATAAATTCCGCGGCTCTGAACAACAGAAGCCGTTTCGCTTCCGTATATCATCCAGTCAGGGTGAGCGGCGTGGTGTTCCTCATAAAGTCTTTCACCGTAGTTATAGCCTGCAAGCTTGAGAATATCAGCGCATTTCTGACCGTTCTCCCACTGCATATAGTTAGAGCCGAATGTGACATAGCCGTTGCCATCAGGGTCATGGAGCCTAACGAGCCTTTTGAGCCATGCCGTTACCTCCTGACCTCTCTCGTCAGCGTGTGTGTCAAAAATCTCATTTCCAACGCTCCAGCCTATGATAGAAGGGCGGTTTCTGTCACGGCGCACCCATGAAGCAACGTCCTTTTCTACCCACTCATCAAAAAATCTAGCATAGTCATAGTCGGTCTTTGACCGCTCCCACATATCAAAGCCCTCAGAGAGAATGAGCATACCTGTTTCGTCAGCGATGTCCATAAACTCCTCCGCAGGCATATTGTGAGAAGTTCTGATAGCGTTGATGCCCATTTTGCGTAGCTTTTTAAATCTTCTCCTTATAGCCGCAGGATTGGAAACTGCCCCAAGACAGCCGTTGTCATGGTGTTCGCATGAGCCGTGGAGCTTAACGTGTCTGCCATTGAGATAAAAACCGCTGTCGCACTTGAATTTGATAGTCCTGAAGCCGAATTTCTGACTTACACGCTGTACACAGCCGCCGTTCACAAGAATTTCCGACACCATGGTGTAAAGCACAGGCGAGGTGATATCCCAAAGTTCAGGGTCTTTCACTGTCATGGTCTGAGCGGTGAGAGAATAGCTCACGCCTTTCACACGCACCGCCTCGGGTATGCAGGAAATATCCGCCCCACAAGCGTCAGACTCATAGCTTGCCACCTCTTTGCCGTCCTTGTCAAAAATGGTGTTCCTGATGCGTATTCCCCCAAGAGGTGTGCCCTTAGGTCGGAGCATCTCAGCCTTCACAGTCACCTGCCAGCCGTCCTCCTGCTTTGACGTGGTGATATAAATACCGTCATTGCCAAAACGTATCTCAGGGCTTTCGCAAAGCCAAACCTTTCTGAAAATGCCTGCTCCTGAATACCACCTGGAGTTTGGCGAGTGGTGATCCACACGGACAGTAATAATGTTCTCTCCGTCTTTAACAAGGTCGGTGATATCGAACATAAATGCCGAGTAGCCGTATTTCCACTCCCCTGCCAAAGCACCGTTCACATACACCTTGCTGTCCATGTAAACTCCGTCAAAGCGGACAAAAGTGCGTATGCCCTCTTTCTTTTGGTAAGAAAAAGCCTTTCTGTACCAGCCTGTAGAAGTTTCATATAGGTCATTTGTATTATAAATAAGCCAATCATGAGGAATGTCCACAGGCTTGAAAGCAAAGTTCTCTGAGTAGTCAGAGCCGAAAGCCGCCTTGTAAAATTCCCAATCGTTGCAAAAAAGCTTTCTGTCTGAGTATGTTTCACAGATATCCATAAAAAACTCCTTTATGTTTTACTTATCTGAATATGAAAATGTGCGTTTATCAAAGGCTTTTCAAGCTGATATTTCTCTGCAAGCCTTGGTCCGCAGGAGTTAGAACCGACCCCTGCCATTGCATAGTCAACGCAGATAACATTGCTCTCGCACCTTTCAAGCTCATAGTTATGAGCCTTTGCCGCAAGCTCCTCCTGCGAAAACTGAGAAGCGTTGAATGAAAACTCCTCTCCTGCAGTGAACATCACACTTGTGTCCTCACTGCTCACAGTGAGATATCGACACCCATAGTGTGATGAATTTTCCTGCGGTCTTATATAATCCTCGTGCATATCCCCGATATCAGCCGCAAATCTGCCAATATAGCAAGCCTGACGCTTGTCAATGTAGCTTTCCGTAGGACCATATCCGAAATATTCCGCCCTTGAAAAATCTTTTGGCATGAAAAGCCTTATACCGAACCTTGGAAGCATATCTATCTTATTTGAAAACTCCGCTTCGCATTTTATGTCAAGCCCACTGCCGTCAATAACATAAACAGCTTTCAGCCTGCAAAACGGCTGTTGTATGGACCAGCCAAAAGACTGTGTGACGCTTATCTCCGCTCTGTTCTCGCTCGCTGAAAGCTCACAGCCGTAGCTTTTCACATCAAAGTCATTAAGATGCACCTTGTACCAATTGTACTTCATGACATCATTATCCGTAGGCGCACGGAAGAAGTTATACTGCAAAGGTCTGTCAAGAAGCTCTCTGCCGCCGAATTTCACAGAAATAAACGCCGACTTACGCTTGTCAAAGCGGTAAACAACATCTCCCACTGTCACAGTGATATCAAGAGGCGTTTCCACAGCCTTAACATTTTCTTTCACCTCAGCGACCTTATAAGTCTTGCCCTCTGCTATCCTAAGCTGATCAAAGCACACCTCATAGCCATTTTCACAATAGTCAGTGTCCTCCTTTGCAGTGAAAATAAACCTTATGAATGTTTCATTTTCATACTCCGCTGTATCATTGGGAACATTCACCACAGTGTTTCCCATAGGCTCGATGTCAAAATCCACCCTGCCGATATGTATAATACCGTTTTTGTCCGTTATCTCATAGCGGCAATCGAGAATATCCCCAGCGTTCACAAACTCCAGCGTGCTTGAAAAAACAAAGCTTCCCTCGCTTTCCCCTTTTGTTACTCGCACAGGTCTGTATACCTGCTTTACCTCTAAAAGTCCGGTGTGTGGCGTTCTGTCAGGATAAACAAGACCGTCCATGCAGAAATTGCTGTCATTGTGTCTTTCCCCAAAATCTCCGCCGTAGCCGTATTTTATCTTACCCTCAGCCGTTTTACCAAGCGGTACAGAATGGTCGCACCACTCCCACACAAAGCCACCGCAGAAACGCTCATTGGAATAGAACACATTGTGATAATCCTCCAGATCTCCCGGACCATTTCCCATGGCGTGACAATATTCACACTGCACAAGAGGTCTGTTTTCCTCAGGCTTTTCAAGATAGCCTTTCAGCCCGTTTAAATCCCAGTACATACCCGAAACTACGTCAAGCACGCTGTCGGAAGTTCCGTCAAGGCAGTGTGTGCTTTCATAATGCACAAGCCTTGTATCATCAAGCCTCTTTATAAGCTCAGCTTCATCAAGCATATTTTTGCCGTATCCGCTCTCATTACCCAGCGACCAGAACACCACGCAAGGGCGGTTTATGTCACGCTTTACAAGACATTCCGCACGATCTTTTATGGCATTGCCAAACCTCTCGTCAGAGGCAAGCATCGCAATACCGTTGTAATCTGAATAGTCCCACTTGTAGTCATAATAGACCTCCACACAGCCATGTGACTCCAGATCCGCTTCATCAATAACATAAAGCCCCAGCCTGTCGCAAAGCTTATAAAACACAGGGGAGTTAGGATAATGTGACGTTCTCACAGCGTTTATGTTGTGCTTTTTCATAAGCACAAGGTCAGCTCTCATCTGCTCATAAGAAGCATAATATCCCGTGTCAGGATAGCTGTCATGACGATTTACACCCTTGAACTTCACTGCCCTGCCGTTTATCTTAACAACGCCCTTATCGACCTTTACATCTCTGAAGCCAACCTCCTCGCCGATAACCTCATCGCCTGCATTGATAGTAAGCCTGTAAAGATAAGGTGTTTCAGCACTCCAAAGTTTGACGTTCTCTAACTTTATCTCAACGCTCTCACCGTCATAAGCCGAAAACTGAGCCATTGTAACACCATCATCATCGCAAAGCTTTGCCGAAACATCACAGCCGAATACCGTAAACTCCAGCCTTGCAGAGCCATTTTCACCGAGAACAGTTTTCACGATATAATTTTCAAGACGCATTTTCGGTCTTGACAGCACATAAACATCTCTGAAAATTCCCGAAAGCCTTATCTTGTCCTGATCTTCAAGATAAGTTCCGTCGCACCATTTCAGCACAGCGGCAGTAATGATATTCCTGCCCTCAGCAAGATATGGTGTGATATTAAACTCAGCCGTAGCGTGAGAAACCTGTGAATATCCCACAAAGCTGTCGTTCACATACAAATAAACACAGCTATCCACGCCCTCGAATACAAGCACCCTGTCCATGCCGTCAGGGGAATAATCATATTCACGCTGATAAACTCCCACAGGTATATCGTCAGGCACAAAAGGCGGGTCAAACGGTATTGGATAGCACACGTTCGTATACTGCGGCTTGTCATAGCCGTAAAGCTGCCAGTTTGACGGCACCGGGATAGTGTTTTCAAACTTTTCGTGAATAAAATCGTCCTCTAGGTCTATTATGCTGTCATAATAACGAAAACCCCAGTTGCCGTTTAAAAGCTCCATTCGCTGAGAATTTTTACGGTCCTCAAAAGGATCCTGCCCCTTTGCAAACGGCACAAAATAGCAGTGCTTGTCAAGCGTGCCAATGTGCAGTGCCTGAGTATCCTCATGATATATCATTTTCGATCTTGGCGAATTTTCCGCCGCAAGCTTTAAAATATCCATAGCTGTTCTCCTTTACAAGTTTATAAATTACTGTAATTATTTTATCAGCTATTGACAGGCAAGTCAATGAATGATATTATTAATTTATAACAATATGAATATGGAGTTGATATTTTTGTTCTTTGCCGATTATCCTATCCTGGGAAACGAAAAGTCCCTGCCACTATATCTGCAAAATATGGGTCATCATCACTGTCAGGATCACCTTATAAGACCCGAGGGCTATCACTATGACCAGATACTCTACTGCACCAAAGGCAGCGGCACGCTTATCTTTGAGAATAAAGCCATTCCCATACCACATGATACCGCCATATTCATACCCGCTGAAACGCCCCACGAATACTATCCAGAAGAGGATATATGGGACATCCACTGGATAGTCCCCTGCGGATATGCCGCTAAAGATATCCTTACCCAGTTCGGCCTTACCGAGCTTAAAACCTTTCACCTCAGCGACACGAAAATGCTCGAGCATATTTTCCGCAAAATGCACAATGCTCTGCGAACCGACAGTATTTTCGGCAATTACAAAGCCTCTGGCTATTTGTATGATTTTCTTATGGAGTTTTACCGCCTTATCGCCTACAAAGACCCTGCCACGTCAGTATCCTCCGCCCTTATGAAAGCACTGGACTACATAAACTACAACTATTTTTCCCCTATCACAATGGACGAGCTTTGCAGTGTGTCAGGAGTAACTAAACAGCACCTTTGTCTGCTTTTTCGCAAAAAACTCAGTATGCGTCCAATGGAATACATCGCAAAACGCCGTATCCAAGAAGCCAAAGCCCTGCTCACTGGTACAGAAAAAAGCATCGAGCAGGTAGCCGAGGAAACAGGCTTTTGCTCAGAAAGCTATTTCTGCAAGCTTTTCAAAAGATACGAGGGCATGACCCCCTCCGCTTTCCGCCAGATCAAATAACTACAAACAAAAAAAAGAGCCGCCCAAAGGCAGCTCAATTATGCAGAAAATTAGCCCTGCTCCTTCATCTTAGCGAAACACTCGCTGCAGTAAACAGGTCTGTCCTCTCTTGGCTTGAAAGGAATAACAGCCTCGCCGCCGCAAGAAGCACAAGTTGCTGTATAAGTCTGTCTTTCAGACTTTGTAGCAGCCTTTCTTGCATCTCTGCAAGCTTTACATCTCTGTGGCTCGTTTACGAAACCTTTCTCAGCATAGAACTCCTGCTCGCCTGCTGTGAAAACGAACTCGTTTCCGCACTCCTTACATACTAATGTCTTGTCTTCGTACATGGTTCTTACCTCATTACATAAAATTGTGCCTAGTCGGATTTGCACCGACACCTTTGAATAAACAACGCTCTGCTATTAAGCTATACGGCCATATTCCTATCTCAACAGTGATCTCAATTTCCGTCTGACTCTCTGCATTGCATTGTCTACCGCCTTTTCCGACGTGCCCAAGCCTAATGCTATCTGATTGTATGACATTCCTCTCAAAAACGATTGAAATACCTGCCATTCCTGCTCCGAAAGTGCAGAAGTGATCTTATCATAAAGCTCATTCAGCTCCTCACGCTCCACTACGACCTCCTCAGGTACAGTGCCACCGCCGCCAAGAATAGCCTCAAGGTCAGCTTCCTCGCCGCCTGAAAGAAGTGCATTTCTGTGAACAGACGAAATGATCTTATTTTTTATACATTTTGTAGCGTAAGTTGAAAACTTCGCATTTTTGTCTTCACGATAGGTCCTAACCGCACCCAGAAGCCCCATAAGCCCCTCTTGGACAAGATCTTCATGAACCTCGGCGCCATATTTTTTTGCCAGAAACTCCACCGTACAGATATATCTCGCAATAAGCTCACCGATAGCCGTTTTGTCACTCTGTGCATTTAGCACAAGCTGCTCATCTGAAAGCTTTTTCTGCTGATCCTGCCGATCGCCTCTCAAAAAATACCGCCCACCTAATCGTAGAAATTCCCGCAAAGCCCCATTCTGACGCCACTGCGTAATGTTATAATACCATTTTAGACCATAAAAGTCAAGAGAATTGACGAAATCCGCCGTCCCTGTGAAAATATTTGTAACATACCACAGTTTTAAGAATGTATTCTTGTGATTTTCAACAAACAAAAAGTCAGCCGTGTCGAAATACACGGCTGACCGCAATTTACGCAACTTTGATGTTATACACGGCAGTATTTTGCTCTGCCATCGCTGAAAATATCCCCTCCGTGGCAATCGTCAGCCACAACAAGAGGAAAATCCTCAACGTAAAGTTTTTTCACAGATTCACAGCCCAGTTCCTCAAAAGCCACTACCTCACAAGACTTTATGCAGTTGCAGGCAAGTGCGCCCGCACCGCCTATAGCACAGAGATAGACCGCACCATTTCTTATCACGGCGTCCCTTACCTCTTGTGATCTCTCGCCCTTGCCGATCATTCCGCCCAATCCAAGATCAAGCAGCCTCGGAGCAAACCTGTCCATTCTTCCTGAAGTGGTCGGTCCGCATGAACCGATAGGCTTTCCCTCAGGTGCAGGAGTAGGTCCGGCATAGTAGATAACAGCGTCTTTCAAAGGGATAGGAAGCTCCTTTCCCTGGTCAAGCAAAGCATTGAATCTTTTATGTGCAGCGTCCCTTGCAGTGTACACAACGCCCGAAAGCAATATCTTGTCACCGCATTTAAGCTCTCCGCTCACCGCTTTAAGCTCCTCGGAACGCACCTTTCTTATTTCCGACATGACAAACTATTATTCAGCGTCATCATCGCTTACAAGAGAAAGACCATCGTCAATAAGATCTCTTGCAGTGTTTACAGCACCGATACTATTGCCATACAGATCGTTAAGTGATGTAACGAGCTGCTGAACAGTTTCGCTCAGACTTGTGAATTGTGTCTTAACAGACTCTCTCAGATCAGCAGACTGTGCTCTGATGTTCTTAGCTTCGTTCTTAGCGTCGCTTACTACCTTTGCAGCCTCGGCATTTGCCTTTGATGTTACGTCAGCGGCTTCTGCATTAGCCTTAGAAGTTACCTCGGCAGCCTGCTTGTTTGCTGCACTTGTAACAGCTTCAGCCTCCTGCTTAGCGGCAGCTGTCATTGCAGCAGCACTTGACTTAGCTGTCTGAAGTGTAGTATCAGCCTCTGTCTGAGCATTTGTAACAAGCTTCTGTGCCTGTGCGTTTGCGTCAGCAAGAACCTGATCCTGAAGCTGCTTAGCTTCATCTTCCATCTGCTTAGCTGCCTTCTTAGCTTCCTGAACGACCTTATTAGCTGTGTTCTGAGCTTCCATGAACACGCTTCCAAGATCGAATGCAGGAGTGGCTGTGCCGGCATTAGCCTCAGCAGTTTCGAGCTTCTCTTTAAGATCCTCGATCTCCTGCTTCTGCTTTTCAAGCTCAGCGTCCTTTTCAGTTACCTGCTGCTCATAGTCAGCGATACGAACCTTCATTGTATCAGTATTAGCCATAAGCTCGGCTATCTTGTTTTTAGCCTCTTCTACCTTTTTCTCAAGTTCCTTCTTGCCCTCGAAGTCCTGCTTCTGAGCGCCGCCCTGCTTCTCAAGACGTTCGATAGTTTCGTTCTGGTCATTGACCTGAGCCTCAAGAGTATAAATTTTAGAAGTAAGGTCGTCTACATAAGCAAGAACGTCCTGCTTATCAAATCCGCCGACTCTAACCGTTCTTAAATAACCATTACTAGCCATTTCAATCCCTCCACATTAGTGATTATCTCTATTATACAATAAACCACGTTATTTTTCAACTGATTTAAGCCGTTTTCAAAAATTTCATTATTCCATACAAAATAGCAACTGAAATTTATACAAAATGTCTTAAAATCATATTTATCACAGAATAATTATATCAAATTTTCCGTAAGATTTCAAGTGCTTTTGCGAAAAATTTTCAATATCATGATAATTTTCTGAGAATACGAAAACCTCTTCGATTATGTAAACGTTTTCCGATTTTGGTTCAAACAAGGCGGACAGCGTAAACGCCGATCCGCCTTTGAAAGCATTATTACTTGTTCTTGAAGATATTGAAGATATCGTCGTAATAATTTGGATTATCAGCAGCCTTAACGCCAGCCTTGTGCATCGCTTCAGCGTCAGCCTTTGCGTCGTCAGCCTTCTGAGTAAAATTTGCAGTATATGTTGTCGCAGCCTTTGGTGCAGCAGCCTCAGGAACGTCATCTCTGTCAACAAAGTCAGCAGCGATAACAGTAACGTCCATAGCGTCCTTGGTATCAGGATTTGTACCGTTACCGAAGATGATCTCAACGTTATCGTCAGCAGCGTCTGCTATAGCAGCAGTAAGCTCGTCCATATCGCTGATAAGGAGATCCTCGCTCATTGTAACGTTTACGATAAGTCTTCTCGCACCCTTGATAGAAGTTTCAAGAAGGTCAGAAGAAATTACCTGATTGATGATATCCTGTACCTTATCCTTGCCCTCGCCGTGGCCGATAGCAATATGCGCTCTTCCTGCACCCTTAAGAATAGTAGTAACGTCAGCGAAGTCAACGTTGATCTCATCATGTCTTGTAATGATCTCAGCAATAGCGATAACGTCTGTCTTAAGAACTTCATCAGCGATAGCATAAGACTGCTTCATAGTGAGGCGCATCTCGTTTGTGATAAGGTTCTGGTTAGGGATAACGATAAGAGCGTCAACGTGCTTGATAAGAGCCTCGATACCCTTTTCCGCTCTCTCCATCTTCTTAGCGCCCTCAAATTTGAAAGGCTTTGTAACAACTGCGATAGTAAGCTTGTCAAGTGACTGTGCGATCTCAGCAACTACAGGTGCAGCACCAGTACCTGTTCCACCGCCCATACCTGCTGTGATGAATACCATATCAGCGTCCTTGATAGCGTTCTCGATCTCGTCCTTGCTTTCCTGAGCGGAAGCCTCGCCGATCTCAGGCTTTGCACCTGCGCCCAGACCGTGAGTAAGCTTCTCACCTATCTGGATCTGTGTGTGTGCAGCTGACTTATGCAGTGCCTGGATATCAGTATTAACAGCGATATATTCAACATTTCCCTCGATACCGGCCTGTGCGATACAGTTAAGTGCGTTTCCACCGCCGCCACCGACACCGATTACCTTGATCTTTGCGCCTACGACTGGCTCTTCAACATACTCGTAACCCATAATAGAACTCCTCCTAAAAGCGAATTTTCATACTTCTCCGTATTTTTACATATCAATTTATCAAATCAAAAATAAAATGCAAAAAAGCCTATGTGCCGAATATGCACATAAATAGATACAATAATATATTATCATACTTTTGTCAAAAAGTAAAGAACTTAAATGAAACCATTATAAACTTTTTATTAATTATCAATAAAACGACTGATTTTTCAGTTTCATTTGTGTATACTATACAATTAGTTATCCTGACCCCTACCAATCTGTGTTCGTCTGATCGTCCACATAGCCGTTGTCAGCATATCCATTGTCGGTATAGCCCTGATCACCGCCGTTATCATATTCCCAGTCGGTGTTTCCGTTCTCGTTTGTCCACTGATCTGTGCCTGCATTGTCAGCATCATCATTGCCGTCCCATGCGTTGGTATCGTCGCTGTAGCCTTGGCTATCGTCCCCTGACCATGAGTTATCACTGTCCCATGTGTTGCCGTCATCAATATTAGTATCAGCCGATACCGCACTGCTGCTGTCATCTGGCTTTGCAGAACTTGTGTCGTCAGGTTTTGACGACTCGTCCTGCGATTTCGGAATAGCCGAAATGCCGCTGTCAGCACCATTGTAAATAAGAGTACCCTCGTAATCGTCAGTAATGCTCTTGTCAATTACCGCCTTAAGATATGTAAGCTTGTATTCCATATCCACTGAGCTTCCAAGCTTTATTTCAAGCCTGCCGTCATACATAAGCTTAATATCCGAACGGGTGGTCAGGTCAATAGAGTCTATATTTTTAAATTTCAGGTCATGAAGATCATTCAGAAGCTCTTTAAGGATATCCGCCTTAAATGAATCCTCAGAAGCAAGCTTGTCGCCCTGACTAAGGCTTTTAAGCTCAAAGCCCTTTACAACAGGTATATCCCCTGTCGGAGCAGGATTTTTCGTTTCAAGTATCTTTCCCGAAGCAGACAGCACATAGTATGAATTTTTATACTCGATATCAGCCGCCTTTTCGGCCTCTGTGCAGGTTATAACAAGTGTTGACGGAAATTTCTTTGTGACCTTGACATCATCAAGATACACAAGAGTATCTTTCAAACGCTTTTCAACTATATCCGTATTCGTCCTCACAAGGTTTTGTCCCGTTGAAACGCCGCCCACGCCAAGGATCTGATCCTGCTCGTAAAGGGTAACGCCCTCTATTTTTATCTCCGACACATTAAAAAACAAAAACATACTCAGCACCAGCAGCAGCGCCGCAGCCGCAAAAAAGCTGGCAACATACACATTGCGCATATTCACCGTCTGCCGACGTGCCGCAGGCCGCTGTGAGTTCATTCTGTTTTCCTTGTAAGTTCCGTTCATTTTCCTCTTTCCTAACTGCTAGTAATTTACACGTTTTATGTTTCCGCCCAGAAGCGTAAAAGCATTTTCAATGCAGTCATAGCCCCTGTCCATAAGCTTTATATTAGTGAGAGATGTTTCTCCCTCTGCCGAAAGCGCCGCCACAGCCAGCGCCGCACCGCCTCTAAGGTCAGGCGCACGGACTTTTGCTCCGTAAAGCTCCTTCACGCCCTCGATAACAGCCACTTTTCCCTCTGTCTTTATATCCGCACCCATTCTCACAAGCTCGTCAACATGGCGGTAGCGGTTTTCAAAAATATTTTCCACCACCACACTGGTGCCTTTTGCCTTAGCAAGTGCCGCCGTGACTATCGCCTGAGCGTCCGTAGGGAATCCCGGGTAGGGCATAGTCCTCACCGTCCGCACAGCTTTTAGCTGTTTAGGCGCTTTTATAAATATCCTGTCCTCATATAGAAATACCTGACAGCCCATTTGTTCAAATATAGGTATGACCGCACGGATATCCCCTGCCCTTGCCCCAAGCAGACCTATCTCACCGCCTGTTGCTGCCGCCGCGCTCATAAAAGTCGCCGCAACAATCCTGTCGGGCATGACAGAGTATTCACAGCCGTGTAGCTTTTCCACACCGCTTATTGTTATCGTTCCGCCCCCTGCGCCGCTTATCTTTGCACCGCAGCAGTTCAGAAACTCCGCAAGATCGCATATCTCAGGCTCTCTTGCCGCATTGTATATCACCGTGTCGCCCTTTGCCAGAACAGCCGCAAGCATGATGTTCTCAGTCGCTCCCACAGAGGGGAACGAAAGGTCTATCCTAGCCCCTCTAAGCCCTCTCGGGCAGGTGCAGCTAAGCACGCCATACTCCTCGTTTATCCTGACGCCCATTTTTCTAAGTGCGCACAGGTGCATATCTATAGGTCTCGGACCAAGCTCACACCCTCCCGGGAATGACAGCCTGCATTCACCTGTTCTTCCAAGAACAGCTCCCAGAAAAACGATAGACGAACGCATCTCTCTCATAAGCTCATCTGGCACAAAGGTCTTTACAGCGCCCCTTGCGTCCACAGTAACACAGCCGTCCTCACGGCTGCACCTTGCCCCAAGCACCGACAGAATGCGACAAGCCGCAAATACGTCCGAAAGTGCAGGACAGTTATGTAGCCTGATCTCTCCGTTTATAAGAACACACCCTGCCAGCAGCGGCAGAGCTGCGTTTTTTGCTCCCTGAACGGTTATCTCTCCGTTCAGCCTGCTTCCTCCCTGAATGATAAGCCGTTGCATAAGCGTCGCTCCTTTTAAGGTTTTGACTTATCTTATGCAGGACCGCCCATATAGGTTAAAGCTATTTGTTGATATATATCTCTGTAGCGTTTGAAACAGGCATAAAAGCAGGCAAACAAGGCAGATAGGAGTCATTGCCTATCTTCTTTTTCATATCCTTAGTTGAAAGTATCATGCCGGTAACGCAATCATCAAACGTACTATCGTCCATATCAGTGATATTCACAAGTATCCTTACAGTGACCTCCTTGCTGGAAAACGGAGGAACAGTGTCGCCTATGACCTCTCCGTCGCTGTTTGTTGTAATGCTGGTCGCATAGCATACCGCGTTGTCATATTCAGAAGAAACATGGCTGATCTCATACTGCGGTATCTTTATCTCAAAAGGAGACGGGTTTTTGATATTGAACACTATATCTGCAAAACGGTAGCTTGAACTCAACTCAGAACCAAAAGCTTCTTCGTTGTATACAGAATAATTTGACAGCGCATATGTTTTAAAATCCGTCATACCCATTGTTTTGAACACGTTGTCATCATATCTAACCACGCTCTTGTCTGCGTCGTTGAAAAACAGCGGTGGGAAGAAGAACACCATAAGCACAAGCACGACAATAACAGCCACAACTGTCTTTATTATCTTGCTACGCTTTACATATGAATCTCCCACCTTTACTCCCTTGCTAAGACCTGTCGCCGCCTGCGCAGGCATAGCCGCAGCGTCCTCAAGGAAATCGTCCTCATCGTCCTCTTCCTTGTGCTTGGTAGGGTCATCGTAAGTCTTTGTGGCACGGTCGAACTCCCCTGCCTTGTTGAACTTTTCTCCGTCAAAAATCTCGTCGGCGGTGCGGTTCACTCCGCTGCCCTTGAACTTTTTATCTGACAGCTTTTTTATCTTGTCAACATCAGGCACTTCAATGCTATCCATTGAAGCCCTCTTGTTATACTGTCTGTAATTCTTATCCATTATTTTATCCCCTTAAATTTTACGTTCCTTATCCCTTAATAAGTGGCTCTAAAGCCTTGAATATCCTGTCCTCAGTATCGGCAACATGAAGCTTTGCAGCGTTTTCCGAGCACTGTCTGAGCTTTTCAGGGTCTTCTATAAGCCCCTTTACAGTATCAATGAAAAGCTTTTCCGTCAAGTCTTTTTCTTCGATAACAAAGCCTGCTCCTGCGTTTTGCAATACCATGCCGTTGTAATACTGATGATTTTCAGCCACCATAGGCGACGGGATAAGCACAGAAGCTCTGCCCATTGCTTCAAGCTCCGCCAGCGAAGCTGCTCCGCACCTTGATATAACAAGGTCAGCCGCAGCCATTGCCACAGGCATATTGATATAATCCTTTATGATACGTCTGCTGTTGTTGATATCTATACCCATAGCCTTCAGCTTTTCAGGATAGTCCTTATAGCCCTGATAAGTGCCGTAGGAATGTATATGACACACCTTAACATCATTGTCCTGATACCATTTCAAAAGCTTTGCGATATTCTCATTAAGCACTCTCGCACCAAGACTTCCGCCTGTTGAAAGCACACAAATTTCATTTTCATCAAAGCCAAGCTGTTTTTTAGCCTCCGACTTTGACATGGTGTTGAAAGCACCCCTTACAGGCAGACCTGTCACCACCGTCTTAGCATTTTCGGGCATATACTTTTCTGCCTCTTTCACAGTGAGCATAACAACGTCCGCAGACTTTGCAAGTATCTTGTTTGTTACGCCCGGAAAAGCGTTCTGCTCGTGAATAGCCGTCTTTATGCCCATTTTAGCGGCTTTTCTAACTATAGGTCCTGAAACATAGCCTCCGGTTCCTATAACAAGATCAGGCTTTGCTTCCTTTATTATCTTCTTTGCAGTGCTTCCTGACTTTACAAGACACCCTGCCGCATGGATATTTCTTTTGAGATTCACCCAGTTAGGCTTTCTCTGAAAGCCCTCTATCTTTATAGGATAGAACTTATATCCTGCCGCAGGCACGAGCCTAGCCTCAAGCTTTTCAGGATTTCCCGCAAAGCTTATCTCAGCGTCAGGATAGTGTTTTTTTATGATCTCCGCAATGGCAAGAGCAGGATTTACATGACCTGCCGTACCTCCGCCTGCAAGTAAAACTCTGAGCATAGAACTAATACCTCTTTACTTTTTTTTGATGCACTGACGTGAAACGTTGAGCATGATACCCATTTCTGCAAGCTGTATCATCAGTGCAGTACCGCCGTAGCTGAAAAACGGCAGTGAAATACCCGTGTTAGGGAAAGCGTTGCAGGCTACCATAATGTTGAAAAGTGCCTGCGAGCCTATCTGTATTGTTATACCAGCCGCAAGAAGCATACCAAAACGATCCTTGCTTCTTGAAGCGATCATGAAGCCCTCGATTATAAAAAGCACAAACAGCAGTACCACTACCATTGCACCCACGAAGCCAAGCTCCTCGCAGATAATAGCGAAAACGAAGTCGTTTTGCGACTCAGGCAGATAGTATTTTTGCCTTGACTCTCCAAATCCCAGTCCGAACCAGCCGCCCGAACCTATAGACAATAGAGATTCATAGGTCTGGAAGGTCTTTCCGCTAGGGTCAGATTCAGGATTTTTCCAGCTCTGTATACGATCTGAAATATAAGAAAAGCCTGAGCCTGACGCCATTTTATATATCAGCAGCAGCACCCCGAAAACAGCACACACACCGATAAATTTCCAGAAGGTTTTTTTCGGCATACCACTTATGAACATCATAGACACGCCTATGATACCCACCAGCATTACCGCCGACATATGCCTTTGCAAAACAAGCACCAGTGCCACCGCACCCATTATCACAGTAAACGGTATAACACAGAATTTCCAATCCTTGAACTTAGGATAATTCACCGACATTATGTATGCGAAAATAATAATGAACGTTACCTTCAGAAGCTCCGACGGCTGAAAGCTGATCGGACCTATTTGTATCCAACGCTTTGCACCGGCAACGTCTATTCCGAAAAAAGCTGTATAAAACGTAAGAAGATATGTGGCGATAAACGCAATATATGCTATCTTAGTGTTCTGAAAGAAGTGATAATCAAGATAGCTCGTGGCAAACATGAGAAGAAGACCAAGTCCGGCAGACTTGAGCTGGCTCACCAGATAATAATATCCATCGTTATATTCACTCAGACCCCACGCATAGCTTGCAGAAAACATCATCAGAAGTCCGAATACAAGCAATACCATTACAAGAATGAAAAACGGCTTGTCTATCTCCGTAAGTATAAATCTGAATCTATGTTTTCTTTTTGCCTGTGCCACAGGTTGTTTAAGAGGAACGTGACTATTATACACTATGCTTCCGTCACGTTCACGTCTAGGACCTCTTATAGCCAAACAAACAACCTCCCAACAAAATCTCTATATGAAAAACTTTCCCGAATATATCAAAAACGCTATCGCCGCCGCAGCCCCTGCCACAGATATCACAGCGAATATCCCGATCACGGCGTGATCCCCATGACCCTTTTTCTGCAAATGCTCATGAAGCGTGTAACCTTTCATAAGCAGCTTTTTTCTTATCTTAAAAACAATATACTGCAAAAGCCCGCAAGCTCCGTCAACGACCACCGCCGCACCAGCCAGCAGGAAAACGAAATATTCTCCCGAAAGCAGCACCGCCATAGTCATAAGACCACCAATCGCCAACGCACCTGACTCGCCCAAATAAAGCTTCGCAGGACTGCACCCCCAAAAGAGAAAGCCTCCTGCCGCACCCATTGTGCAAACAGCAAAAAGCTGAGCGGCGTCAGAGCCTGCCCCTGCCGCAAGACCGCTTGACAGCCCTGCCGAAAATATCAAAGCCGTTACAGCACACAGCCCGTCAGTACCCGTGTCGGTCTTACCGCCTGCGCAATCGTGTATCTTTACCATGTTTATCCCCACTGTCATAAACAACGGAAAAAGCGGATAAAAAAGCCTGCCGAACTGCACATAGCCCAAGTGAAAAGGCATAAGCACAGCCGTCTGCACTCCTCCGCAGTATCTAAGCCCCACGCATACACCAAGACATATAAGATACTCCATACATATCTTGTAAAAAGGCTTCATGCCTATGCCAAGCTTTTTCTCCTTAACATAATCCTCCGAAAGCCCGATAGCCGTGAGCATCAAAACTCCGCCCAAAGCGATAAACACACGCCTTGAAAACTCTCCGTTCTCAAAACTCAGCACCGCCTGCGAGTCATAAAATATAACTCCCGTAACAATGCCAAATATAACGCAGAGCATTATGACAACTCCGCCGAATTTTGGCTCAGAGCCGTCCTTTGCGAACCTGTCGCCTATATAAAAATCGAATTTGCCTGTTTTTATCCTGCGGAAATATGGTATGAACACTCTGCCGAGAACATATCCCAGCACCATTTCACACCCCAGTATCACCGCCTGCACGCTCCAACTCATTTTGTCAGCGCATTGAACACTTCTTCAAGCTTCATTCCTCTGCTTCCCTTGAAAAGCACAGCGTCGCCCTTTGCAACTACCTCTTTCAAAGCCGCCGCAAGGTCATCTCTGCTTTCAAAGTGCCTGCAATTTTCCTTTGCAAAGCCCTTTTTCTCAGCACCCTCTATATAGCATTTTGAGTCCTCGCCAAAGCAGTAAAGCAGGTCAGCCTTTGAAGCCGCAACATACTCTCCCACATTTCTGTGATAGGTCTTTGAGTTCTTGCCAAGCTCCAGCATATCTCCAAGCACGCAAATGCGCTTGCCCTCCGCCTGTGCCTGTGAAAGCACCGAAAGGCTCGCTTTCATTGAGTCAGGCGCAGCATTGTAGCAGTCAACTATATATGTAACTCCGTCAATGACGGTAACATTCTGTCTTAAACCCTCCGGTTTGAACTGAGCAATACCCTTTACGATATCCTCAGGCGGTATATCCAGCGCAAGACCCACGCAGAACGCCGCAAGAGCGTTCTTTACATTATGCTCGCCCAAGCAGTTTATCTGGGCGGCTATCTTTCCGCCCTCATAGTTTATAGTAAATGTTATGCTGTTGTCAACAGTCTTAACACCGCTTGCATAAACATCGCAGTCCTTCTTTGATACAGAATAGTAATAAACCTTTCTGTCAGAATGTAACTGCACCCCTGCAAGCAATTTATCATCACGGCAAAGTATCAGCGGAGCGTCATAAGCCGCACCGTCAAGTATCTCAAGCTTCGCCTTGAGAATGTTTTCCTGCGTGCCGAGATTTTCAATATGTGAAATGCCGATGTTGGTTATAACAGCCACGTCAGGCTGACATGACATTGACATTCTCGATATCTCGCCCTGATGCGACATACCCATTTCGATAACAGCCGCCTCATAGCTGCTGTCAAGACCAAAAAGCGTCTGCGGCATACCTATCTCATTGTTGTGGTTGCCCTGAGTTTTCAGCGTCTTGTATTTCTGCGCCACAACAAGGGCTATCATATCCTTAGTGGTGGTCTTTCCCACGCTTCCTGTTACGCCAACTACCTTAACATCGAATTTAGACCTGTAGTATCCCGCAATGTCGAGCAATGCCCTTGCAGTGGAGTCAACGATCATACATCTTGCACCCTCCACAGGTCTTTCCGTAACAACAGCCTCCGCACCAAGCTCCATAGCCTTTGCGGCAAAGTTGTGTCCGTCAAAATTCTCACCCTTTAGTGCAATAAAAAGCGAGCCTGGCTTTATTGTTCTCGTATCGGTGGAGATATCGGAAATTTCAACGTCAGCAGGATAGCCGTAGCTTCCGTGAACCGCCGATATTATCTCCTGTAAGCTTAATTTTTCCATTTTAATTCTTATCCGCCAATTTCTCGGCAGTATCTCCTTTCCCTTATCTTATAAATATATCTTTATCGCAAAATCGCCCACAGCCGCTTTGCATATCACGGGCGAACACTGTTCACCCCTACATTTTTCTCTTATCTGCCCTCAGCTTCAAGCTCTTTAAGAGCGTCCGCAACGACTTCTCTCTCGTCAAAATGTATCTTCACACCACCTGCAAGTATCTGATAATCCTCATGACCCTTGCCGGCAAGCACGATGATATCGTCCTTTTCCGCATGATGTATAGCCCAGTGGATAGCCTCACGCCTGTCAACGATAGTTATGTAAGGGGTCGTCTTGCCCTCCAGACCTACCAGAACATCGTTTATGATATCCTGCGGATCTTCATTCCTCGGGTTGTCGGAAGTGACGATAAGAAAATCAGCATTGTCCGCCGCAGCCGCAGCCATAAGGCTTCTCTTTGAAGCGTCTCTGTTTCCGCCACAGCCGAAAAGGCATTTTACCTTTCCGCTTGCACTGTTCTTTATAGCCGAAAGCACGTTCACAAGTGCGTCAGGAGTGTGAGCATAGTCGCATATAACAGTGAAATCTCTGCCCGTCGGAACTATCTCCGCTCTTCCTCTTACGCCCTGCATAGTGCCCAAAGCTCTGATAGTCTTGTCAACGTCAAATCCAAGGGTCTCACAGCAGGCTATAACAGCCAGTGAGTTTGAAACGTTGAAAAGTCCGGGCATATTGAATGAAACATTGTGCTTTATCTTTCCGTCAGTGAAAACATACTTCACACCGCTTGCTGAAAGCAGGATATCCTCTGCTCTGAAATCAGCCTTTGTACAGCATGAATAAGTTTTCGCAGGACAGCTTATCTCTTTGAGATACCTTCTGCCGTATTCATCGTCTATATTGATGATTGCGTTGTCAGATATAGTGAAAAGTATCTTCTTAGCCTGATAGTAGTTCTCCATAGTGCCGTGAACGTCAAGATGATCCTGCGTCAGGTTAGTGAAAACGCCTACCTTATAATGACAGCCTGAAAGTCTTTTCTGTTCCAAGCCCTGCGAGGAAGCTTCCATAACAACATAGTCGCACTTCTCATCAGCCATTTTTCTGAAAAGCTCATAAAGGTCATAAGGCTCAGGAGTCGTTCTTGCAGTAGGATAAACGTCGTCGCCTATCTCGTTCTGACAAGTGCCGATAAGACCAACCTTACAGCCGAATGAAGAAAGCACCTTCTTTATAACAGTTGTGATAGTCGTCTTTCCGTTAGTGCCTGTTACACCGATAAGAGTAAGCTCCTTTTCAGGGTGACCGAAAAATGCCGCACACAGCAGAGGGAAAGCCTCTCTTGTGTTCTCCACGATTATCTGACAGTCAAGCCCCAGATCTCTTTCGCAGACTACAACTGTACAGCCCTTTTCTATCATGTCCTTAGCAGCGTCATGTCCGTCAAAGGTCTTTCCTTTTATGCACACGAACATCGAGCCTGCCTTGACAGCCTTTCTTGTGTCGCTCGTAACGTCGCTTATCTCCATATCAGGCAGAGAAGTTTTCGCAACGTCCTTTATGATATCATATAGTTTCATAATTATCATTCCTTATCATGGTTTCTTACTGTGAACCTACCGAGGTCACTGCAAATGTTACCGACACAGCCGTTCCCATTGGAACGCTCTGTCCTGCTCCCACGCTCTGATCGGACTGTGCAACTGCACCCTCCTCCTCATAGCCTGAGCCTTCTGCCGTCAAATTAAGACCATACATATCAAGCGTAGCCCTTGCCTGCTCCTTTGTAAGTCCTTTAAGTTCAGGCACCGTAACAGTTTCTTCCTTGGCGTTTGCTTCTGTGTAAAGCACGACCGATCCGCCATGCTCTATCTTTGCGGCAACAGGCGTCTGCTTAACAACAGTGTCGCCCTCGCCCTTGACCTTGACCTCAAGTCCAAGATCTTCAAGTGTCTTTTTGGCTTCCTCAACAGTATAATACTGAACGCTAGGTACTGATACCTGCAAGTCTGCAAGCTCGCTTTCGTCATACTCAGGGAAGATCCCCACATAAGGCAGAACGTCTGAAAGCACGTTCACGCATATAGGTGCTGCCACCTGGCGTCCGTAGAATTGCTCGCCCGTCGGGTGGTCTACCATTACGAGCATTACTATCTCCGGATCGTCGGCAGGAGCGAATGCACAGTATGAAGAAACATACGTCTGACCGGTTGAGTCCTCGTCTATTTTCTGTGAAGTACCCGACTTACCGCCTATCCTGTATCCCTTTATATAGCAGTTAGAGCCAGGCTGACCTTCAACAACGCCCTCGAGTATCTCTCTCATAGAAGCGGAGGTGTCCTCAGAAATGACCTGACGTCTTACAACAGTGTCCATTTTCTTTACAATGTTGCCGTTCTCGTCAGTTATACTGTTCACTACCTGCGGTGTAACAAGATAACCGCCGTTTATAGCCGCCGAGTAAGCTGTTATCATCTGTATCGGCGTTACCTTATTTGTCTGACCGAATGAAGATGAAGCAAGCTGAACAGGGCCCATGTTGCTAAGCGGCATACTGATAGAATTTGATTCCGCAGGCAGGTCGATACCTGTCAGCTCGTTGAAACCGAACGCATTGTAATACTGACAGAACTTTTCAGAGCCAAGCTTCATGCCTATCTGAATGAATGCAGGGTTACATGAGTTTAGCATTGCCTGGGCAAAATCCTGCGAACCGTGGTCGGTAGTTGACCAGCAGTGGAAAGTCGTGTCCTCCACCTGTATCTGAGTGCCGCAGCCAAAAGTATCATTAGGAGTGATAGTCTTTTCTTCCAAAGCCGAAGCACCTATTATGACCTTGAATACAGAACCCGGATTGTATATTTCTGAAACCGCCTTGTTCTTCCACTGAAGCGACCATGCGTCAAGCTGTTTTTGCTTGTAATCGTTTGAATCTTCATCAAGCCCCGCAAGCTCCGCCGCCGTCTTTTCATCGGAGATAGCCGCAGGCTCGTTAGGGTCATAAGGATCAGAAGTCGCCATTGCGTATATCTGACCTGTCTTAGGATTCATTATGATACCGCAGGCTCTGTCAGTAGGCTGATTTTCCTCAACAGCCTTTGCAAGCTCTTTTTCAAGGATATACTGAATGTTGGCGTCGATATTCAGATTAAGATCGTCGCCGTCCTGAGCGTCATAGCTCTGCTTGTATCTGTATGGTATCTCAGTTCCGTCGCTTGCCTTTGCAGTGATTATTCTGCCGTCAATGCCGCTGAGATAATCGTCATAGTAAGCTTCAAGACCATATATGCCGTTGCCCTCATAGTCCGTGTGACCAAGCACAACAGAAGCAAGAGTATTCTGTGGATAAAGTCGCCTTGTGGTAGGGTCGCACCTTACGCCGTCAATGCCAAGCTCCGTGAGCTTATCCTCAATAGCCGTGGAAACGGTCTTTTCCACCTCTTTTTTCAGCACGATGTACTGAGTATCCGTCTTAGTGAGTTTTTCTCTCACAGTGTTAGTGTCTATCTCAAGATTGAGTGCCAAAAACTCCACAAGCTCGTCAAGACATTCGTCCCCTGATTTCGTTGCGTCAAGTCTTTGCTGATATGTAGCCTTCTTGGACGCGTCGTCCTCTTTGGCTATATATCCTTTAAGCTCCTCTATCTTCTTGTCGTTGTCATCAAGCTTTTCTTTGAGCATAAGAGGGTCTGCATAAACAGTATAGACCGTTGCGCTCTGAGAAAGCACCGTTCCGTTTGAATCATAGATAGTGCCTCTTGACGCTGAAACAGCCGTGCTTTTAAGCTGCTGAGCGTTTGCAAGGGACTGCCACTTCTTGCCGTCCTTTATGGACACCGAAAAGATGGTCGCAACCGTATATATAAGTATCGCCGCCACAGGCAGGCTCAGCCAAATATTCAGACGTTGTTTCATTCTGGCACTTGGTCTGTCGGTCATAAATATCTCCTCTCAGGACATCACCGCACATACAAAATCTTCAATAATTTAGCATGATACGGCAAATATCGTATTTTCACACATACAAATTAATAGAACAAGAAAGCTAAGCACAAATATCTTGTCCCTAACTTTCCCCATAATTATTTTATTCACTAAGCCCCGATATATTCCAGAACAGAGCTGAACCAGTGTTTTATCTTAACGAACACATTGTCGTCCTCGGCCTTTACCACCTTTGCCACCGAGTCTGACTCCACAGTAACATACTCTATCTGAGATTTATCCAGCTTTTTAAGTCCCAGCTCATTCTCAGCATACTCCTCGACCTTTGACATATTGGTCTTCTGAGCAAGCTCTGACTGTAAACTTACATTCTCTCCCTGAAGCTGAGCAAGCTGTTCCTCCTGTCTGGTCTGCTCCGAACATAGGCTTGATATTTCGACTCTGCCGTATATCATCGTTCCAAGAACAACAGCCACCAACAGACAAATGCCTATCACAGCTACTACCGATACGGTTTTCTGCTTTAGTGCAGGGTTTTTCTTATATTTTATGGCTCTCTGAGCCTCCGCCTCCTGAGCGTTGTCATAGGCACTGTAATCAAATGCCAAGTTATGTACCTTTGCCATTGCGGTAAAACACCTCTCACGATCCACGGGCAAGCCCGTTATTTACACATTCCCAATTTCACACAAATTTCACTCAGTCCTTGATCTTCTCGATCACCCTGAGCTTAGCGCTGCGGCTTCTGTTATTCTCCGCAAGCTCCTTTTCATCAGCCTCTATAGGCTTTCTGTTCACAAGCTTTCCCCTAGGCGTTCTTCCGCATATGCACTGAGGAAAATCAGGCGGACATATACAGCCCTTGCAGAAGCTCTGAAATCTCTGCTTTACCAATCTGTCCTCCAGCGAGTGGAAAGTGATTATGCAAAGCCTGCCGCCCACGTTAAGACAATCGAACGCCTTGTCAAGAGCGATATTCAAATGTTCAAGCTCCTTATTTACCTCTATCCTGATAGCCTGAAAAGTCTTTTTGCAAGGGTTTTTCTCACGCCTTGCCTTCTGCGGAACTGCGCTTTTTATTATCTCGGCAAGCTCCATAGTTGTCTCTATCGGTTTTTGTTCTCTGTATTTTACTATCTTAGAAGCAATGCTTCTTGAAAACTTTTCTTCGCCGTACTCGAAAATTATCCTCGCAAGGCTCTGATAATCATATCCGTTCACAACGTCCTTAGCGGAAAGCCCCTCCCCTGACATCCTCATGTCAAGAGGTGCGTCATTGTGATAGGAAAAACCTCTCTCCGCATTGTCAAGCTGATAAGAGGAAACGCCCAGATCCATAAGAATGCCGTCAGCACCGCTTATGCCGAGCCTTTCAAATATCTCGTCTATCTCAGAGTAGTTCCCTCTCACAACAGTCGCAGGATAGCCCGCCAACCGTTCAGTCGCAGTTTTCACCGCCTCGGGATCTCTGTCTATAGCCACAAGCCTGCCGCCCTTTTCGCCGTCAAGCCTTTTAGCGATCTCTCTCGAATGTCCTGCTCCTCCGGCAGTGCCGTCGCAGTAAATGCCGTCAGGTCGAATGTTCAAAACCTCCAAGCACTCATCAAGCAGTACGGGAATGTGGTTAAATTCCATTAAAAATCAAGCCCCTCCAGAGCTTCCATAAGCTCGTTATCATCAATGCTGCTGTTGAAATCGTCCCAGCGCTTTTTATCCCATATCTCACATCTGTCAGATACTCCGGCCACAACGATCTCCTTTTCAAGCCCTGCCACCTCTCTCAGTGACTGCGGAACAAGTATCCTGCCCTGCTTGTCAGGCTCGACCTCGCACGCCCACGCCATAAAGCTTCGCTGTAAAGCTCTCGCCTTAGCCATAGGCAGACTTCTGATCTTTTCGGCTCTTTTCTCGAAATCCTCAAGGGAATAAACGAACAGACAGCCGTCTATACCTTTAGTTACAATGAACCGCTCGCCGATAAGCTCTCTGAGCTTAGTAGGAAAAGTCATTCTTCCCTTAGCGTCCATAGTCTGATTGTAAGTACCTTTAAGCAAGCACGCCAGCAAGCCGTTCACCTCTCTTGACCGAGTTAAGCAATGAAATGCCACTTTTGAAGCACTCATCACCACTTTTTCGCACTTTTAACCACCGTACAATAATTATACACTATATTATAGAAAATTGCAACAGTAATATTTCCCAAAGTGAATTTTTGCAAGGGATTTTTCTTGGACACTTGGTCAATTTAAGAGAGATTTTAGGGGGATTTTGTAACTTTCACCTTTTAATTTGTCACCGTCTTGTAATTTGTAAACTTTTAATTAATTTTACATCATACAATATCTTGTGGTACTTTAAACATTTGCACCTGTATAAAGATAGCAGATATTTCCGCAAAACTCCCATACATTCACATCGTATTGACCTTATAAAGTTATTGTAACACAACATATAGTATACGTCAATAGGTTTTGCGAAAAAAAGCACAATTATTTCTGACGCTGTGACAGAAAAAGCAAGAAGGGTGATGAACGGTAGAATATAGTGTCGCAAAAAGGTTAAAATTCGGTAACAAGGAAATTTGTTTTCTAATTTAATTATTACACTTTCCGATTTTGTAAATTTTCATTGCTTAGATAAAGAAAATAAAGTTTGAAGAGGAATGGAGCATGAGAGAGGGTTTTTAACGTTAAAACAGCCAAAAATAATAGTAAAATTGCACAAAACCGCAAAATAAAGTGGCAAAAAAGGCACTTGAACACAAGGACACTGTTGTCGAT